>Ga0182024_10002320_pt1 | contig 47512 bp, 42 predicted proteins | sample P32metaG_FD_120480 | JGI IMG/M metagenome (GOLD analysis project Ga0182024, IMG submission 120480) | Permafrost microbial communities from Stordalen Mire, Sweden - P3-2 metaG (Illumina Assembly) | ecosystem: Environmental > Terrestrial > Soil > Wetlands > Permafrost | place: Sweden: Stordalen... | reverse complement strand
CTTGGGAGAAGAAACGGAATGCCCAAGAGGCACGCATCCACTGGACGTTTACTTTGGCTGCTGCTCGCCGGAAACTGCGCAAACTTTACCCATCAATCGAAGATTGACGGGATACTAGGGGCGGTCGGACGATTCATGCGGCGGCCGCCGCCGGCCAAGCCGAAATCGACCGCCTCCATGCCGGCCGTGCCGGAATCCGGTTTGTGAGCGGCCGCACGGAAAAGACTTCAGTCTAAGGAGCACATCCGGCGCCGACGACCTTGCCGTTGGTCACCGGCGGGGGGCCGTGGGGCGATCAGGTGAAGTCGGGTAACATCCCGCGCCGATGACCTTGCCGTTGGTCACCTGGACGTCGAGCGTTTGCGGCTGGATGCCGTCGAACAACTTCCATTGCAGTCGCTTCACGCCCGCCTCGGTGCTCACCGCGGCCGGCGGCCCGAAATGGGCGACCACTTCGACCTCCGTCATGCCGACCTGAACGCCATAGAAGTTGCGAGAGTTAGGTTCCGGCCAGACGTGAGCCGGGGGCGGGGCCGGGGACTGGACAGTAGGCGCCGCCGGAGGCTTGGCGGACATCGCCTCGCCGCGGACTCCCAAGTAAAGGCCGGCGCCAATCATGCCGACCCCGATCAGCCAGACGAGTAGAGGCTTTTTCACCGCGCCAAAGTGAGTGAGGAGAAAGATCGGGGCGAAGACCAAAAAGCTGATCGGGAACCATACGCACGCCAGTCCGATAAGGACGCTGCCCTGCCAGACCACCCTGATGAACCATACATAGCCGATGAACATCGTGATGATCCCGGCAAAAAACAAAGCCCTGTCCACGTACTCGCCCAGGTCGGGAAGGAAGAACGATGCCAACACCAGCACGACACAGACGCCCAACACGCCGCCCACGGTCAACACATAGACGCCGATGAAAAGGGGCGACATGCCCCCGAACACGCCCGTGCGCTTCCCACGGCGTTTTTTCTTTCTCCTGGAGGCCGGCCGGGGCGGCTCGTCCTCATCTTCGTCCATGTCGACGTTACGGCCTTCCTCGTCCGCTTCCTCAACGTCGTCCCCCTCTTCCAATCCCCTTAGTACGGCATTCCAAGGTCGCTGGACCGGCGGCTCGTCCTCGTCCTGCGACGGCGGGCGCGGCCATTTGGACTTCACGGGTCGATCCGGCACGGGCGCGACGGTTTCCTCGTCGGCGGCGTCCGGGGCTTCTTGTTCGGGAACGCGGAACTTGTACTTGCACTGGGGGCAGGCGACTGTGAGGCCGGCCAGCCTATCGGGGATGCCGAGCTTTCTGCCGCAACCGGAACCTTGAAGTGGATCATGCAGTACCCGGAGCCGTGGACGATCAGAACCGCATTCCCTTGAAACCGTGACCGAGAAGGATTGTAAGGATTCTTGACAGGCCGTGCCGGAATCCGGTTCGTGAGCGGCCGCGAATCGGCAGGTCAGCCGGCTATGGGGCAAGCGCCGTGGCGACGGCCTCCGGGTTCGCCGCCGCGACCCGAAGCAAGGCGCGTGCCGGCCCCTCGGGTTGCCGGCGCCCCTGCTCCCAGCCGCGCAGCGTGGCAACGCTCACACCAATCATCCGCGCGAACTCCGACTGCGACTTGCCCAGCCGCCGCCGAATGGCCCGCACGTCCACTTGGGCGAACTCCTTCACGCGACTTGGCTCTTCCTCCCCGCGTCGAACGCGCCCGGCTTCGCGGATGCTCGCCGCCAGATTGTCGAAGTCTCGCTTCTTCATCCGAACTCCTCGCGGACCAAACGGCTGAGTACCTTGAGCTGCCGGGCGGTGAGGTCCTCTCGCGCACTTTTGCGGTAAATATAGAGGAGATAGAAGGTTTCGGTCGGCTCGTCCCAATAATAGATCACGCGGACGCCGCCGCGCTTTCCCCGTCCCTCAAGCGCCCAGCGGAGTTTACGCAGGCCGCCGCTTCCCCGGATGGAAGGGCCAAGTTCGGGGCGGAGCAACAAGGCCAGCTGCAAGGAACGATAGGATTCGTCGTCGAGCAGTTCGACCACGGCCCGCGTGAAAACGGAGGTTTCGATAAACCGCATAGAGTAGTATGCGCCCGAGGCCTACACGACGCAAGCCAGTGTAGGCCCATATCGCGCGGCGCGGCGGTTTTCACTCATCGCGCCCTTCCATCGCGTCCAGTTCGCGCAGCCGCCGGTCGGCGTCGAACACCGGCGGCGGCAGCGCCTCCGCCAGACGCAGCGCGTCGGCCGTGCTCAGGTCGCGCCGCGCCGTCCCCGACCCCCGGAAGACCGGCAACCCGCGCCGCAGCGCGATGATCTCGCGCCGCGTCCGCCCCTTGGGGGCGTCCGGCCAGCGACCAATGCGTTCGTGAAACTCGAAGAAAACCGGCGTGAGTTGGCGGATGTAGCGCCAGTATCCCGGATTGTCGGTCTGGACGAAAAAGAGTCCGCCGGGGGCGAGCGCGCGGTGGACCAGCGCCAGGAATGCGGGCGTGATGAGGCGGTGACGCACCTGGGCGGGGTCGTAAAACGGCTGCGGGTGATAGCAGTGGACCTCGGCCGCGGCGCCCGGCGACAGCAGGCGATCCACCAGCCGCAGGCCGTCCACGACGGCGAAGCGGATGTTGGTAAGGCCGCGCTGGTTGGCGCGGCGCGTGGCGTAACGGATGACGACCGGCAGCACGTCGGCGCCGAGATGGTCATGGTCGGGCCGCCAGACGGCGCTGCCGAGGAGGAACCGGCCGTTGCCGCAGCCGACGTCCACCACCAGCGCGGCCGTGCGGCCGAACAGGGCCGACAAATCGAGCGGGCCGTCGGCCGGCAGCTTTTTGAGGGCGGTCCGCGTCCACAGCGCCGCGTCGAGGATTTCGCCGGCGACCGGCACGCCGAACTCGCGCTCGATGCGGCGCCGCGGCTTCTCGGGCTTCATGCGATTTCTCGTCTCACCTGTGTTGAAATAAGCCGCCGGCCGCGACGCGGCAAACTCCGCGGGCGATTGTCTCGTCTATTCAAGGTATCACGGCTCAAGGTATCACGGCGGCGCGGCCGTCGCATTCATTCCAGGAGACTCGTCGATGAAACAGTCGTTGTGGACCGGCGTGGCCGGCTTGTCGGTTCTAGCGGTGATGGCCGCCCCGGTTTTCGCGCGGGCGATGATGATCGCCCCGGCGCCGATCCCCCAGCGCGTGGCCCAATCGGACGCGGTGGTGATCGGCAAGGTGACGGGGTTCGGCGACAAACTGGTCAACGCCAAGGCGATCTTTGGCGACGCCAAGGTGGATTACCAGATCGCCATCGTCCGCGTCGAGGACGCATTCCTCGGCGCCAAGGACGCCAAGGAGATCAAGGTCGGTTTCGTGCCTCCGCCCCCGCCTCCCGTTCCCATGCCCGGCCCCGGCCCCGTGCTGATCATCAAGCGCCACCCGCAGTTCAACCTCACCCTGGATCAGGAGGCCTGCCTGTTCCTGGTCAAGCACCCGACCGAGGACTTTTACGTCGGCGTCCAGTACTACGACTTCATCAACAAGACGGGCGACGCGAATTTCGACAAGAGCATGGACGAGGTCCGCCGCGCGGCCAAGCTGCTGGCCGACCCGGCCGCGGGCTTCAAATCCAAGGAGGCCGACGACCGCTTTTTGACGGCGGCCCTTCTGGTCACGCGCTACCGAATGCGGCGCGTCGGCGGCGCGGGCAAGACCGAGCCGATCGACGCCGAGCAGAGCAAGCAAATCCTCCAGGCGCTGGCCGACGCCGACTGGGCGCCCAAGGTCGGCGGGCCGGTCGGCTTCCGGCTGACTCCGCAGCGGGTGTTCTTCCAACTCGGCCTGACGCCCAAGGACGGCTGGACGCAGCCGAAAGACTTCAACCAGACGGCCGACGAGGCCAAGAAGTGGCTCCAGGACAACGCCGACAAGTACCGCATCGAACACTTCGTTGCGGACAAGGACGAGAAAAAGGACGATAAATAAGAGCCACGAACACCATGGCGAGCGGCCGGCGTAAGCCGGCCGGTGCGGGCCAAACCAGCCGGCTTACGCCGGCCGCTCGCCCATAAAGTTCCTCCTCGTTCCCACGCGGAGCGTGGGAACCAGGGATCCGATGGCGCAGTCGCGGCTCTTAATTGTCCTCGTTCTCACTTCTTGTCCGTCGGCTCCTCGCCGCGCTGGTAGATGGGCAGATAGCGGTATTCCACCGTCAGGGCGAGGACGCACATGGCCGTGGAATAGGTGGGGCCGCCGCCCTTTCCGTCTTGGTTTTCGCCGACCCAGGAGCCGTTGTCCTTCTGGTTCTTGAACAGCATGTCGCGCAGGATGGGGCGGAAGAAGTCCCAGTAGTTGCCGCCGAGCTGGAACGTAGCCTGTGAGCAGTAATAGAGGCCGTAGAAGCCGAACGACGTGTTCCATTTTCTTTGCTCGCTAGCCTTATCTCCCCATTGCGGGCCGTTCGAGGCGTCCCAATACGGCGGAATACTCAGCAGCAGGGCGCCGGCCTTGAGCACCTCAGGGCCACGGTGCAGGTCCTTGCCGCAAAGTTCCAGGGCCAGGATGCTCGTGCCGGTGCATGGGATGGTGAGGTTGGCATGGGGCTGGTAGCGGAAGCCGCCGGTTTGCGAGTCCTGGCAGCGCTTGATGAAATCGACGGCCCGGTCGATGCGATCCGCCGGCACGTCGCAGCCGATGTTCTTGGCCGCGCGCAGGGCCATGATCTGCCAACCCGTGACGCTGATGTCGCTGCCTTCGATGTGGGCCATACGATAACGCCAGCCGCCGCGGTCCTCGCCTTCGCCGTCGCGCTGGGCCTTGAGGATCACGTCCACCGCCTTGACCAGCCTCTTGCGGATTTCCGCCCCCAATTTACTGTCGGTCATGCCCGCCGCCTCGGCCAGCATCAACGTGCAGATGCCGTGGTGGTACATTTCCTGGGCGCCGTTGCCGGCAAACAGGCCGTTGTCCTGCTGGTGCTGGAGGACCCAGCGGATGCCCTTTTCGACGGTCTCGCCGTAACGCCCTTCACCGGGAACATTGCCGGCGGAGAGAAACGCCATGACGCAGAGGCTGGTGACGGCGGGCTTGTGCATGTCGAAGCGCTGCAGCTGCGAGCCGGCGCCCCAGGAGCCGTCGGCGAGTTGGGTGCTTTGCAGGAAGGCGAGGGCGCGGTCCACGGACTTTTCGAGGGCCTCGTCCTTGGTCGGCGGGTCGTCGGCCCGAACCGTGACCACGGCGCCGAAGAGGACGCAAAGGGAGAGCACGGCGCATCTCATGGTTTTAATCGCTCCGAATTTTTCACCGCGGAGAACGCAGAGAACGCGGAGAAGAGAAGAAATAATTTTCTCTCTGCGCTCTCTGCGTCCTCCGCGGTGAAATGGTTTTCTTCTACTTCCGGTTGCGGGTGTCGGCCGCCTGCTCGAAGTACAGCTTGATCATGCGGGCGTAGTCGTCGCCGTAGTTCTGCTTGGCCTGCTGGACGATCTTCGTGCGCAACTCGCCCGGCAGCTCGCCCCAGGTCTTGCCGGCGTACTGCTTCAATTCGGGACTGAACAGGCTCGGGTCGGGCCGGCCGCCGGCCTGGACGCCCCGATCGCTGATCTTGCCGCCCTTCTCGCCAGGCTTGCCTTTCTGTTGCGATTCTTCGGCCGCGTGCTGGGCGGCCTGCGCCAGCGATTGCGCGGCCTGTTGCATCGACGCCTGAGCGCTTTGGGCCTGACCCTGGTTCATCTGCCCTTGGGCCTGCTGGATCGCCCCCTGGGCCTGCTGCACCTCTTGTCCGGCGGTCGGCGGGCCGGCTTCCCGACCCGAGTGCTGGCCGGCCGCCTGGGCGATCTGCTGGGCGGCCTGCTCCAGGTTCTGGGCCGCCTGCTGCTGAGACTGCTGCGCCCCCTGCTCATTGCCCTGGTGGGCCTGTTGCTGGGCCTGTTGCTGGGCGCCCTGCGCCTGCTGACCGGAGTTCGCCGCCTGATGCGCCTGTTGGGCCTGCTGTCCGCTGTGGGCCTGGTCGGCCTGCTGGGCCAGCTTGTTGAGGTCCCGCGTCAGCTCGCCGGTCTGCTTTTGCAAGTCCTGTTGCCGGGCCTCCTGTTGCGCCTGCTGGGCGGCGGCGTTGTCGGCCAGCGGGTCGAGTTGACGGTTAATCGCATCCTGTTTCTCCGCCAACTGCTGCGCCTTCGCCGCTTCGGCCGGGGACTCCGGGTCGTTCGGCGTTTGCGCGAGCTGCTTCGACATCTGGTGCATTTGTTGGGCCGCCTGTTGGCCGGCCTCCCGCGCCTGATGGAGGTCGCCGGCTTGCATCTTGCCGGCCGCCTGCTGGGCCGACTGGTGCGCCTGCCCGGCCTCGTGGGCCGCGGGCGAATCCTTGCCCTGGTGTTGTGCGGCATCCTGAGCCATTTCGCCCGCCTGTTTCGCCACCTCCGCCTGCTGCTTCGCCAGGTCGCCGGCCGGGTTGTCCTTCGGCGCGGCTGCCTCGGCGTGAGCCTCCTCGGCCGCGTGACGCACCTGATCGGCCAGGTCGCGTTGCTGCTTGGCCAGGTCGCGGGCCTGGTCGGCCTGTTCCTTGGTCGGCAATCCGTGCGGGGCGTCGGCGTCGGCGGGGTGGTCCTTCGCCGCCGTGTCCGGCGCCTTGGCGGGCAACTGCTGGCCCAGCCGTTGCAGGGCGTCGGCCGCTTCATTCTGCTTCTGCTTGGCCTGTTCGCCGTCGTTGCGGGCCAACGCCTGTTCGGCCCGATTCATCGCCTCGTGGGCCTGCTCCAGCGCCTTCTGCGACTGGTCGGCAGGCAACTGCGACGCCTGTTCATTCAGCTCCTTTTGTTTCTCGGCCACCTGTTGCATGGCCTTTTGCGCGGCCTGCTTGCCGGCCTCGCCGGGGCGCCGATTCTGCTGGTCCTGGGCCTGCTGCGTCTGTTGGGCGAGCTGACGCTGCTGCTGGGCCAGGTGTTCCGCCGCCTGACGCGGCGAATCGGTCGGTTTGGCGCTCTCCGTCGGGTGGTCCGGCCGTTGCGCGGTCTGCTCCTTGCCGAGTTCATGCGCCAGCTTGTCGGCCGCCTCCTCGGCCTTGGCAAGCGCGTCTTTGGCGTCCGCCGGAGTGTTGGCCTTGTCGAGCGCCTTGGCCGCGTCGTGGGCCTTGGCGGCGGCGTCTTTTTGCGCCTCCGCCGCGCCCTTCGCATCGAGCCGCTCTTGCTGGTGGGCGATCTCCGCTTGCCGGTCGGCCGCCTTCTTGGCGTCGTCGGCGTTCTGCTTACCGGCCTCCGGATCGGCGGTTTCCTTGGCCAGATCATGTTGTTCCCTGGCCAACTCGTTCGCCTTGGCGGCGGCATTGTCGCGGCCGGCCAACTTGTCGGCCAAATCGCGCAGGGCGTCGGCCGCCTCCCGTTGGGCCTTGGCCTGGTCCTGCGGCTTGGCGTCCTGCGCCTTTTGCAGGGCGTCCGTCGCCCGCTGCTTCTCGGCCTGCGCCTCATCGCCGGCGTGGACTTGCTTGGCCTCGTCGGCGATCTGCTTCTCCTTCTGTCGGGTCGCGGCGTCGGGCGGCGCGTTCGGGTTTTTCTCGGCCTGGTGCTTCGCCTCGGCGGCGGCCTCGGCCTGCTTTTCGGCCAACCGCTGAGCGCGGGCGGCTTCCGACTCCTGGCCGTTCAACTGCTTGGCGAGGTCGTCCAGCTTGTGGGCCGCTTCCTGCATGTCCTTTTGCGCTTCGGCCGCCGTCGGATCTTTGTCGGCCGCCTTCGCCGCCTTGTCGGCGGCTTCGCCGGCCTCGGCCTTGCGTTGCGGCGCCTCCGGGGCGTCCAGGTTCTTGGTCTCTTGGGCGATCTGCTGTTGCTGTTTCTGGAGCGCCTGCTTCTGCTCCGGCGTCGTCTTGGGGTCGGACGCTTCCTTGGCCGCTTCGGCTGCCAGGTCTTTCTGCTTGCGGGCCAGTTCGGCGGCCTTCTCGTCGGCCGGCTTCTCACCCTTCAACGCCTGCTCCAGCCGTGCCAGCTGACGCTTGGCGTCCTGCTGCGAAGCCGGTAGGTCTTGCTTACGGCCGTCCATCAGGTCCTTGAGGGCGTTGTTCAAGGCGTTTTCCGCCTTCTCCTGCCGGGCCTCCTGATTCGGCGCGTCCAGCTTGCTCAATTCCTGGGCGGCGTCGGCCTGTTTGCGGGCCGCCTCAGTCATCTGCTGGGCGATCTGTTCCTTCGCTTTGGGATCTTTGGGATCGGCGTTGTGGGCTTGTTCGGCCGCCTGCTCCGCCTTCTTGGCGATCTCGTCCTGCTGCTGACGCAGCTTGGCCACTTCACGCAACGCCTGATCCTTGCGCTGCTCCAGCGACGGCAGCTTGTCGGCCAGCCGGTTCAGTTCCTGCTTGGCCCGCTCCGTCAGGTCGGCGGTCCACTTCGGGTTCTTCTGCTCGATCGCCTCGACGGCCTTGGCGGTGTGCTCCTCGGCCTGCTTCTTGTCCTCCTGAGCGTCCTTCTTGTCCGCCGGCACGGACAGCCGCTCCGTCGCCCGCGCGATCGCCTTTTGCTCAGCTTCCAGCGGCTTCAAACGCTCCGCCAACGGCTGCCGGTCGTTCTGCTTATTCATCTCTTCCTGGGCCTTCTGCTTGAGCGAGTCTTCCAGCCGCGCCAGCTGGCGGGCCGCCTCACGCGGGTCCTTGGCCAGGTCGATGGCCTTGGTCAAGTCGTCGGCCACGCGGTCGAGGTCGTGCGCCTCCTGGTCCTGATGCTTCAGCGCCTCAGAGGGATCGCCTTGCTTGAGGGCGTCGGCGGCCTTTTGCGCGTCTTCCGGCTTGAGCGGGTTGGTCTTCGCCGCTTGCGACGGCTCTTTCGTTTCCTTCGCCAGCTCGTTCGCCTTGTCGGCCAATTCTTGCTGCTTCTTGGCCAACTCGGCGAAACGCTCGGCGTTCTGACGTTTCTCGGTGTCGGCCTGGGCCGTGGCCAGGTCGCGTTGCTCCCGAGCCAGTTCACGGGCGCGTTGGGCCAGGTCGGCGGCCTGCTCGGCGCGGGCCTCGTCCAAATCCTTGCGCAGCGCCGGGTTCTCCTCCGTCAGACGCTGCAACTCGTCGGCGGTCTTCTGCTGCTCCTGTTTGATTTTCTCCGCCTCGTCCTTGGCGGACGGGTCTTTCACCGGGTCCTTGGCGGCCACGTCGGCGGCCTTGTCCGCCAGCGCCTTCTCCTGGTCGGCCAGCTTCGCCAGGTTCAACTCGGCCTGCGCCTTCCGGGCCAACTCCTCATTCATCTTTCGCAATTGGTCCAGGCGCGACAGGGCCGAATCGAGTTGCTTCTCGGAATTCTGGAAATGCGACTCGCGCTCGGCCGGGGTCTTGTGGTCGGCGGCGGCGTTGTCCAGCGCCTTGCCGCTCTCCTTCATTTCCTTTTCCGCCACGTCCCGCGCCAGATCGGCCAGCGGTTGGAACGACGGCGCGGCCTCCGCAACCTTGGCCAGTTCCTGCAACTCGCTTTCCGTCTCCTTATTGTCCTTTTTTAGCTCCTTCACCTCGTTGGCCTGGGCCGGCGTCAGGGCGCCGCGGTCGCGCGAATCGGTGCGCGTCTTGTAGACGCCGCGCTCCTCCGCCTTGAGGTTTTCCTTGATCCTGTCCAGCCGGGCGTAAATGTCGCCCATCAGGGCGACGATCTCCTTGTCGGAGGCGACGCGCAACGTCAGGGCGCGGTCGGCCGGGTAGTAGACGACGTGCGGGCCGCCGAACTCCGGGGGCAGGTTGTCGGTCACGCGGATGCGGTACTCGATCACGTCGCCCGGCCGCGCCTTCACGTCGGCCAGCGAAAACGCCGTTTTCGCATCCGCCTTGGTGGTCTTGAGTCCGGTCATGGCGACCGGGTCCAGCGCCGGCGCGCCGCGGTTGACGCGGTATTCCACGTCGGCTTTCGCCACGGCCACGTCGTCGGCGACGCCGAACTCCAGCGGCACCTTGTCGTAGGGCAATACGGCCCGCAGGGGCGCGGCAACCCCGCCCTTGCCGACCTGCTTGAACTCCGGCGCCGTGTCCGGCTTGACGATCACGTCATGGGCCGGGAAGGGCGTTTCGACGCCGTGCTCCGCGACAAGACGGAGGGCGTATTTGCCCGATTCGACGGCCGGCAGCGTCACGGAGCCGGTCTGGCGGTCGGCGGCGAGGGGGATGGCGTGCGTCGTCGTCTTGGCGACGACCTTGGCGCCGTCCTTCTCCGTCTTTTCGGGCGTAGTCCAATCGAGGAAGGCGGACACGGCTGGCCGCGTGAACTTGCAGTCGAAACGAACCGTGCCGTTCTGGAGGACGGTCACTTCCGCAAAGCCCTTGGTGATTTGCGATTCGACGGTGTCCGCGGCGTAGGCCGGCGGATTGGCCGCGATTTCGGGGGAGTTGGCGGCGAGGTCCACCGGCTGGACCGTTTCGACCGGGTAGAGCGGGCTGGCGTCGGGGCCGGCCTCGACGCGGTAGCGGAAGTCGGCGCCGGGCGTGATGATCGCGCTGTAGGAGGGGCGGGGCGACCCCGCCCCGATGTCGGGCGGCATGGGGGTGCGGGTTTCCTTGCCGTCGGCGGCGATCTGGACGAGGGTGCAAACGTCGGGCGCCTTGACTGCGTGCCGCATCGGCGTCAGGTGGGCGGTCAGCGTGAGGGGCCGGCCGCGGGCGGCGAAGGACTCGGCTGGGGCGGCGTCGATGGCGAAGGCCGGCGGCGTGACCCACGGCCGGAAGAAGCGCTGGACGAGGTCGGCGTACTGGCCGGGCCAGACGACGGCGGGGCAGAGCACCAGGGCCAGCACGGCGACGGCCGCGCCGACCGCCCGGCCGGCGGATTTTGCGGATACGGCCGGGAGGAAATTCAGGCCGCGCGTGCGGGCCTCGGTGTCGCGCATGAGGTCGGCGATCAGCTCCGGGGCGCCGTGGAAGTCGTCGTTGCCGTCGGCCAGTTCGACGGAGGTGGTGAGCCGTTCGCCGAGGTCGGGGTACTTCTCTTCGATGACGGCGGCGAGGGCGGCGGCGTCGAAGCGGCGCATCAGCGGCAGCACCAGGCCGGCGAAGAACACGACCAGGCCGAGACCGCCCCAGGCGGCGAGGACGCCGACGCGGACGACGGAGGGGAGGTCGAGGAAGTAGTCGGCAAGGAGGGCGGCTCCGAAGCCGAGTGTGAGGATCAGGCAGAGGAGGCCGAGTCCGCGCAGGAAGCGCAGCCGGCGGACGCGGTGGGCTACCGCCGCAATCCGATTGCGGAGGTCCGGAGGCAAGGCAACCGTGGCCATGATCTGAGTCCCCCCAAGTGTGATCTTTCGGCGCCGGCGTGGCCGGCCTGTGGCGAGGTCCGGCGGTTTCGGCGCCGGGCGGTGTCCGCGGACGGACGGTGGGCAGCAACACGATTGTAGACCGGCGGCGCGCGGGAAGGAAGCGCGAAACGGGGACGGGGCGCGGAATTATTCCACACCGGGCCGGCGGCCGAAAAGGTGGTGCCGACGCCGCCGCGCCGTGCTACGCTGAGTGCGTCGGCCCAACCTATTTAACGGGAGTTTCCATGCCACGAATCCGTTTCCGCGCCCTGCTCCTGCTTCCACTCTTCGCGTTTCCGGCCTCGGCCGCGACGACGACGCTCGACGTCACCGTCGCCGCGGGCAAGTACGACCGAACCGGCACGCCGGTTTGCCACACGCTGACGCTACCGGCCGCCTTCGCCGACGCGAAGATCGTCGCGCTCAAGGATGAAAACGGCAAGCCGCTCGCCGTCGGGCAGCTGACCGGCCTGGGGCTGCTCAACGACGCGGCCGAAGCCCCCAAGGGGGAAGTGTCGCGCGAACTGCATTTCATTCTGCCGTCGCTCAAGGCCGGGGAAGCCCTCAAGCTCAAGGCCGTCATCAGCTCCGAAAAGCCGGAAACCCGGGCAGACATATTCAACTGGCACGACGAGCCGGGCGAGTACAGCGAACTGTGCCTCGGCGATGCGCCGGTGCTGCGCTACATCGACAAGCCGTTCGACGACTCGACGCCGGAAAAGCGCTTCGAGACGTACAAGGTCTTTCATCAATTGTTCGACCCGGATGGCAAGCGGCTGGTGACGAACGGCGTGGACGCCAAGCAACTCTACCCGCACCACCGCGGGATTTTTTACGGCTTCCGCGAGGTAACGTATGACGACGGCAAGAAGACCGACATCTGGCACTGCCCCAAGGCGCACCAGGCCAATGAGAAGATCCTGGACACGGAGGCCGGCCCGGTGCTCGGCCGGCAGCGGGCTTTGATCGGCTGGTACGGCGATGCCAAGGACCTTTTCGCCAACGAAGAGCGCGAATTGACCGTCTACGACACGCACGGCGGCCGGCTGGTGGAATTCGCCTCGCGGCTGCGGCCGGTCAAGGGCGTGGTCCACCTCGACGGCGACCCGCAGCACGCCGGCTTCCACTTCCGCGCCGCCTCGGAAGTCGCCGCGAAAACCGCGAAGGAAACCTTCTATGTCCGTCCCGACGGCGTCGGCAAGCCGGACGAGACGCGCAACTGGGACCCCAAGACGAAGGAGGGGCCGGTCAACCTCCCGTGGGACGCGATGAGCTTCGTACTGGGCGATCAGCGCTACACCGTCGCCTACCTCGACCGGCCGCAAAACCCCAAGGAGGCCCGTTTCAGCGAGCGCGATTACGGACGTTTCGGCTCCTACTTCGTGGCCGACGCCACGGAGAAGAAGCCCGTCGAGGTCGATTACCGCCTCTGGCTGCAGGACGGCCCGATGACCGTCGGCCAGGTCGCGGCCAAGAGCGCGGACTTCGTGACGCCGCCGGAGGTCAAGGTCACGGTCGGTGATAAGTGACAAGGACCGGGTCCGAGTTGCTCTGTCGAAAACCTGGCGAGCGGCGCGGCGTCAGCCCGCCGGTGTGGGATAGCGCCGCGGGAGGGGCACTACACCGGCGGGCTGACGCCGCGCCGCTCGCCGCGGAAGGGCGGTTCCCTCCGCGCCATTTGACAAGCGGGCCAAACCGACCCATGTTTCCAAAAGGAAACACCGCACACCCCTGCCCGGCCCGCGAGGAGGGCGACCCCAGCCATGACCGCCCCACGCCTCGCCCTGATCGCCGACGACCCCCGCCTTGCCGCCGCCGTCCTGGCCCATCTCGAAAAGACCCTCGGCCTGGTCCTCTGGCAGTGCTCGTTCGAGGGCATCCGCCGCTATCCGGCCCCGGAGGCCGACGGCCTGCTCCTGCTGGCGTCCGGCTCGGCCACGGAGTCCGAACAGGTCTTGCGCCTCGTCCAGGAAGTGTACCTGCAAAAGCTGCCGCTCGTGCTGCTGATCGTCGAAGCCGAGGCGGCCCGCGCCGGCCGCGACTTGAAGCGACTGGACGCCTACGTCGCCCGCCGGCTGCGATGGCCGGCCGACGCGGCCGCGCTGAGCCAGTTCGTCGGCGAACGCGCCGCCCGCCTGCCGCACGCCGCGGAGGTAGTGGAAGAGACCGTTGAAGACATCATACGTCGGCGGCTGCTGGCCCAGACGCCGTCGCTGGCGCCGATGGCGGAACGGATCGCCCTGGCCGCGGCGCATGACGTGACGGTGCTATTGACCGGCGAGACGGGCACCGGCAAGACGTTCCTGGCCCGGCTGATGCACGACGGTTCGCCGCGGCGGGCGCATCCGTTTCTCGTGGTGCCGTGCGGCGCCCAGCCGGCCAACCTCGTGGAAAGCGCTTTCTTCGGCCACGTCCGCGGCGCCTTCACGGGCGCGGATCGGCCCAAGGTCGGCAAGTTCGAGGCGGCCGGCGAGGGGACGCTGCTGCTCGACGAGATCGACACCATCGGCCTGGAACAGCAGGCCGGTTTGCTGCGCGTGATCGAGACGGGCGAGTTCGAGCCGGTCGGCGGCAACGAAACCAAGCACTGCCAGGCCCGCGTCATCGTGGCCAGCAACTGGGACCTCGAAGACGCCGTGCGCCGCAATAAGTTCCGTCAGGACCTTTATTATCGTCTGAACGTCATGTCGTTCCACCTGCCGCCGCTGCGCGAGCGAATTCAAGACGTCGCGCCGCTGGTGCGCGGCATGGCCGCCAAGTTCAACACCAAGTTCCGCAAGGACCTGTTCGACGTCAGCCCGGCGGCGATGGACGCGCTGGAGAGTTTTTCGTGGCCGGGCAACATCCGCCAGCTGGAAAACTTCCTGCAACAGGCCGTACTGGTCAGCAGCGGCCCCGAACTGCTTCCTGAACATTTGCCAGAGCAATTGCGTCAATTCCGGCCGACCGAACGCGTGTTCGCCGTCGAGCCGCGGCCCGACACGCTCGTCCATAACCGCGAAACCCTGGAGCGCAACGTTATCCAACGCGCCCTCGCCAAGAACGGCTACAGCCGCTCCCGCGCCGCCGTCGCCCTCGGCATCAGCCGTGTTACCCTATACAAAAAGATGAAGAAGTACGGGCTGATGCGTGGGCCGTTGCAGCCGGAAGAGTCGTGATTCGCCGGCACACGGACTCTTTTTGGCGAAGGCTATAAGTCGCCGGGTTGCAAGCCGGTGTGTTTCCCGATGCGGGCCAACATGCGGGGACCGACCTCCACGTCGTCATGAAATGCGAATACGAAGTCGGGCCAGCCGGCGCGCTCCAGGATCCGATGGGAGCCGCCGGACTGCCGTTTGACCGTCCAGCCGTTCCGCAGCAGCGCCGCCAGGACGCGCCTTGCTTTCGTCGCCGGCCATCGGCTCATGGGGCCACCGCGAAAACGCCCGTCATTTGCGGGACCGGCTCGCCGTGATCGAGGCGATCCGCGAGCACTCGCAGCGACAGCGCTTGGACCCTCTCGATCGCCTCTTCCCGCGTGTGGCCGTACGCCAGGACGCCCGGAAGGTCGGCTACTTCGGCCAGCCAGCGGCCGTCGTCTTCCTGTTCGACCTCGATAATCAGCGGCATAGGTGCGATCACCTCTTCCTTATTCCAATACGTCCCGCGTCGGCCGTGGGGTGGCGCCGCCCATTCTTAACGCCCGTCCTTTGCTACCATTCCTTCAGGAACGGCACGACCCGCGTCTGCGGTTCGCCGCCCGTGACGTGAACCTTGCGGTCCTTGTCGATGTATACGTTCACTTCGCTGCGGACGCCGAACTCCGGCAGATAGATCCCCGGCTCGATCGAGAAGCAGGTCCGCGGCAGCACGCGCCGCTCCTCGTGCGTCTCCAGGTCGTCCATGTTGGCGCCGTTGCCGTGCGTCTCCTGGCCGATGGAATGGCCGGTGCGGTGGCAAAACGCCTCGCCGTAGCCGGCCTGTTCGATCACCTCGCGCGCCGCCCGGTCCACCTGCCAGCCCTGTAACGGCTCTCCCTTGTCGTAAGCCGAGCGCACCCGGTCGATGGCGGCGTCGCGCGCCCGGGCCACGATGCGGAAGATCTCCTCATAACGCGCCGGCACGTCCCGGCCGACGAAGCCGACCCGCGTCAGGTCGCTGTAGACGGCCCGCGGCTTGTCGAACTTGGCCCATAGGTCGATCAGCACAAAATCGCCCTCTTTCATCGCCGTATCGCTCTCCGGGCAAGGGGCGTAGTGCGGGTCGCCGCTGTGCGGGCCGACGCCGACGATCGGCGGGTGGTCGGTGACGAGGCCGTGTTCCTTGAAGTGGTCGAGGATGCGCTGCTGCACCTCGGTTTCGCGCACGGACCCGTCGCGGCGGACGCGCTCGGCGATGAAGGCGAAGGCGACGTCATAGGCGGAGCGCGTATGCTTCGCCGCTTCGAGGTGCATGGCCCACTGGTCGTCGTCCCAGCAGGCCTCGAAGCGCTGAATCAGATCGCCGGACGGCACGACTTCGACGCCGTTGGAGCGCACCAACTCGACGGTGCCGGCGTCCACGCGGGAGACGTAGGGGTTGGCGTTGCGCGGCACGTACTCCATCGCCACGCGGCGGGCGCCGGCGGTCAAGGACGCGACGCCGGCCTCCAACTCCTGCCAGCGCAAATAAAGCCGCGGCGTCCCCGGAAGATGATCGAGGGCGTGCGGCTCAATGCGGTGCAGCAGCTTGCGCGGCGCCCCCTGGGCCGGGACGTAGTAGAACCAGCGGCGCGACAGGATGGCGTCGGCCGGGACGGCGAGCACGCGGCGGGCGAGGACGTTGAGACCGCGAAAGTCGTAGAGCAGCCAGCCGTCCACGCCGAGTTCGCGGAGGGCGGTCTGCACGGAAGCCAGGTCGAACATCGGCGGTCCTTTCGTGTCGGCGCAAAGCCCATACCAGCCCCGAGCGCGAGCGAGGGGGTGGTATGGGCTTTGTACTCCGCCACGATCAGACCGGCTCGATCATCGCCGTCAGACCTTTCTCGGCGAACTGTTCGACGAAGAGTTCCCCCCGTTCGCGGTAGGTGATGAGGATCACGGATCGGCCGCCGTGCTGGGCCTCCCACATCTTGTAGGTGGCCTCGGCCCGCGGAAAGCGCGTCAATTCCATGACGCTGCGCACCACGAACATCAGGTCGGCCGCGGCGTCGCGCAGGAGGACGAGCTGGAACCGCGGCAGCGGGCCGGCGCGGAGGCCGGACGACGGCGCGATCGGTTCCGGCGCCGGGTTCGGCCGGCGGGGGAGTTCGGGTCGGTCGGAGTGGGACTGGCTCATTGGACGCACCCCTTAAGCCTGGAGGCGCAAAGATGAGGAGAAAGCGGGATCGTCGTGGAGGCTGAACCCGCCCTACCGAAAGATTATAAGAAACCTGCACGCCGTTCCGATGCGGCCTTTAGGCGGAAGCGGTAAAGATCGGCAGAAGGACGGTGCATCGTCCCGCAAAAACGGTACGCACGGCCCATTCGAACCTGTCCTCATTCCGCTTTTGGAAGCCGATGGGCTGAGGCGGCCGTTCCGAGACCGCCTCCCAGCTGACAAAGGAAAACGTCCGCGGGCCGGCCTGTAAGCCGGGTTTTGTCCCGCGCCGGAGCGCGGCGACGGTCATTTCTCTAGCCGGCCGGTTGCCCGGCAGGTCAAGCGACCTACCCGGGGGTCGTAACGGGTCGGACCGACCCTGCCCCCTTATTTGGTCTTGCTCCCGGTGGGGTTTGCCGAGCCAGCCGGTCGCCCGGCTGCTGGTGAGCTCTTACCTCGCCATTTCACCCTTACCTCGCCAGTAGTCAGTAGTCAGTAGTCAGTAGTCCGCAGGAAGACGGATTCGCATGTCCCTATGGACTACTGACTACTGACTACTGACTACTGATGGGGCGGTATACTTTCTGTTGCACTTTCCCTATCCTTCACCGCCGGCGCTGGCGCGTCGGACGGCTTCGGACGGTGGGCGTTACCCACCACCGCGTCCTGTGGAGCCCGGACTTTCCTCTCCCCGGCCCGACGCCGTTCGCCGAAGCGGCGGCGCCGGACGCGGGCAACGACCGTCCGGCCGACCCGCGAACGATTGCTATGATAGCGAAAGCGGCGCGCCGCGTCGCTTGCGCGGCGGCCGTGATGGTTTCAGCGGCACGGGTGGCGTTCATGGCCAGTTTCACGGTCGATTGGCGGGACGCGGCGCCCGACGTCTGCCGGGACGGGGCGGTGGCCGTCGGCAACTTCGACGGCGTTCATCGCGGCCACGCCGCCCTCGTCGCCGAGCTGCGTAGGCAGGCCGCCAACGCCGCCATGCCCGCCGTCGTCCTCACCTTCGAACCGCACCCGCGCGACCTGCTCCGCCCCGACCTGGCGGCGCCTCCCCTGACCACCGCCGCCGACCGCTCCCGCCTGCTACACGAAGCCGGCGCCGACCACGTGCTTGTCCTGCGGACCACGCTCGATCTCCTTCATCTGACGGCCCAGGCGTTCTTCGCCCAAGTCCTTCAAGAACGGCTGGCGGCGCGGGCGTTCGTCGAGGGAGTCAATTTCGGCTTCGGCCGCGACCGGGAGGGCGACATTCACACCCTGGCGGAGTTGTGCCAGTCGGCCGGCCTGCCGCTGACCGTCGTGCCGCCGGTCGTGATCGACGGCGCCGAGGCGTCCAGCAGCCGCGTCCGCAACAGTCTCCTTAGGGGAGACATTGAGGACGCCGCGAAGGTTCTGGGTCGGCCCTACCGATTGCACGGGACGACGGCGGAGGGCCGCCGCCGTGGGCGGACGCTCGGCTTTCCGACGGCCAACCTCGACCCGCTGCAAAACCTGGCGCCCGGCGACGGCGTGTATGCGGTTCGCGTCCACGTCGGACAAGCCGTCTGGCCCGGCGCCGCCAACGTCGGCCCGAATCCGACGTTCGGCGAAGACGCCCGCAAGGTCGAGGTTCACCTGATCGGTTTCCAAGGCGATCTGTACGGCCAACCGCTGGCCGTGGACTTCATCGGCCGGTTGCGCGACACGCGCCCGTTTCAGGGCGCCGACGACCTGATCGGGCAGCTGCGCCGCGACGTGGAACACGCGCGGCAAGCGCTGGCCGTTCATTGACGGCCATGCTCCCACGCGGAGAGTGAGAACCAAGCTCTACTCGGGTGAATGAACAAAACGGCCCGCGGAGAAATCTCCGCGGGCCTCTGAGGTTTTTAGAACGGCTCGACCGCCGCGATCACGGTTGGGCCGCGCCGGGGATGCCGGGCGAGGCCACGATCGGCGTGGCGTCGGTCGCGGTGTTGAAGACCGGCGTCATGGACACGCGCATCGACCGGCGATCCGCCGCGAGGACCGTCTGACTCGTCACTTCCATCGTGTTGGCGATGAACGACGACAGCCGGCTCTCGGAGACGACGCGGTCGCCGCTGGACGGGACCGACGGCGGCGGCGGTGCGGCCACCATCGTCCCGATGCCCGCCGACGACCCGCGGAAGCCGACCGTCACGCCCTGGGCGTCCGGCTCGGACATCTTCCGCAACTGGTTCATCAGGGCCACCCGGCTGGACGTCGGCGCCACCGCCTCGTCCACCGGACGCACCGTCGACGGCGGCGGCACATACGCCGCCTCGCTGCGGCGGCCGTCGCCCAAGTTCACCCGAACGACCGGGTGGTCCTTCAGGTCGAGCGTCAGAAGTTCCTGCCGCTCGTTTTTCGTGCCCTGGTAGCGGATGATGGTCAGCTGGACCTTGTCCGACAGCGGCCGGCCCCAGGCCCGATCCAGCGTCACCTCGTAGTCCCCGGAAAAGCCCTGCGCCGCCTGATACGTTTCGCTGTTGGGGTCGGACTGGGCGTCGCCCGCCATCGCGCCGCCGCCGATCGTCTGCTTGTTCAACACCCAGCAGACCGAGCCGGTCGGCTCCTTCACCTTCAGGTCGAGGTCGGCCTCGCCCTGCCAACTCGCCTTGATTACCAGGTCGCGCTGCCGCTGGCCCTCGACGGTATCCAGCAGGTGTTGGGCCTCCGCCTTGTGGTTGTCCTGCTCCAGTGTCCGCGCCAGACTCTTCGTCTTTTGCACGGCGTTGTCCTGAAGTTCCTTGTTGCTCACCGGCCAGTCCTGACGCAGCAGGTGGCCGGCCGCCCATTCCATCGCCCCGTCGTCCTTCGCCATGTCGGCGTAAAGGAGAGCTTCATTGTAGGCATAAGGGGTGCTCGGCTCCAGGGCGGCGGCCTCCTTGCAGAAGGCCAACGCCCGTTCCCAATGTTTGTCGGCGGCCATGGCCCGCGAGGCGTCCAGGTAGCCTTGGGCGTCGAGCGGCTCCAACTCCGCCGCCGCCGTCTCCGCGCGTTCGATCTCGTCGGAGGCGCCGGCGCTCTGGCGCAGGGCGATGGCCAGCGCCTTGTACACCCACGGCCGGACCACGACGCCCTGACGCAGGTCGGCCTTGAGGAACTCCGCGGCGTGGTCCCAGTTGCCGCTCTGGGCCAGGAAGTCGGAGCAGGCGATGATCAGGCCGGGATCCTCCACGCCCTTGGCCAGGGCGTCCTCCCAGATCACCTTCGGGTCCAGCGCGGCCGTGACTTTGGGATCCCGATGCCGCTCGCCGCCGGCGCCGGCCACAAAAACCTTGTGGTCGGGGTCGTCCCGCATGGCGCCCGCCGCAGGGCCGACGCTGCCGAACGACAGTGGGTCGCTGGCGCGGGTGTGGATGCGCGTAGGCGCCTTGACCACCAGAGCCTGGGCCGGCCCATAATAGCCGATGTCGTTGTACGTCTTGAGCGGGTCCGGATCGCCGTCGGCCATCGGATCGACCGGCTTGCCCGTCGCCGGGTCGATCGGCTTCTGCCAATCGCTGTAATTGCCGACGACCTGCTTGATGAGGTCCGTCAGCTGGGTCGCCTGTTGGAGTTGGAGCAACCCGTTCAACTGACCGCCGCCCAGCTGCTGGCCCTGCTGGCCCTGCTGGCCGGCGAATCCGCCCTGGCCGAATCCGCCCTGACCGAAGCCACCCTGAATTTGACCGCCGAGCGCGCCAAGCCCGCCGCCAAGTCCGCCCAGCGCACCCAGTCCTCCAATCCCACCCAGCGCACCCAATCCTCCAATCCCACCCAGCGCGCCCAGTGCCCCACCACCCAGCGCCCCCAAGGCCCCTCCGGCCACGCCCGCTGCACCGGCGGCGCCGAGGGCTCCCTGCTGCAGGGCGCCGAGGGCGGAACCGCCGAGGTTATTGGGCTGACCGATGACGCCGAAAATGCCGCCGGCCGGGAGTTGGTTGCCGATCGGCGTCACCAGATCGGCCACCGGGTAGACGCGCACCACCTTTTCCGCCACCGCCGCCTCGGTGGTCGTGATCTCCACCGAGTCGGGACGGATCAGGTAGGTCGCCACGCCCTTGCTGTCGCTGGCCGCGACCTTCGACAAGAGTTGCTTGAGCACGGTGGCCCGCGTCACTTGCTTTTCCGGGTCAATCTTGTCCACGTCCGTCTTCTTGATGATGTCCTTGTCCTGCATGGCGTGGACAAAGGCCGCTTCGTTGACGGTAAAGGGGATGTCCTGCCGGTTCAACAGCTCATCGAGCGCCTTACCCAGCGTGGTCTGAATGGGCAACTCATAGTCGATGCGTGCGTTGAGCTTCTTTTGGAACTCCAACGCCCGGCCGATTTCGTCGGGGGAGCCGAAGGTCGAGGAGCCGTACCGCTTGACGTTGAGGCGATACTCGGAGAATTCCTTCCAGTTGTCGAACTGGGAACCCGCGGCGCCGTAGCGCAGCTTGGTGACGCGCTTGATGTACGACGAGTCGGGGAAGCGGATCGGCGGTTCGTCCGGGAACGGGATGGCCGACTGTTCGACCGAAAGCAGCACCGCCAGGAAGTTCTCGTTGCGCTGCCGCTTCAGTTCGTTCAACTCGCGGAGGTTGTAGCCGACCAAGGCCACCTGATAGCCCGCCGTGACGGAGACGGGGACGGGTTGCCCCTGGGCGGTCAGGTCCTCACGGATGGACTGGGCCTGAAGGTAGGCCGACTCCTCACGGGCCAGGTGCATCAGGTCGGCGAACTGGCGCATGCGCTCGCGCGTCTGTCGTTGCACCAATTCGTCCTGGGCCAGGTTGATCGACTTGGCGGCCGCCAGGGCCGCCGTGGCCTGGGCCTGCTCCTGTTCCGCCTGGACGCGGCGGCCGGTGCGGTCCACCGTCTGGGATGCCCCCTGGAGCTGGTTCACCAGACTGATGCGCTTCGCCTCGCTCACGTCGGGGTTGTTGCGGACGTCGTCCAACGTCTGCTTGAGGTCCTGAATGGCCTCGCCGGGCTTGGCGAGCACCTTGCGGTTGGCGCGGCGAACGGCCTCATCGACCAGCTGGGTGGCCTGCTGATCGGCCACCGCCTGTCGAGCCTCGGCGTCCTTGAGGACGTCCTTGCCGCCGCCGGGCGGGGCCAGGTCGCCGTCGGCGGCGGGCAGGGCCGCCGCCTTGACGATCTCCAATTTGGCCAGGTCGGCCCGCGCCAGCAGACCCCGCAGGTCCGCCCGATCATCGTCGTCGCGGAGGGCGTGGTCCTTGCCGTTCGCCTTCCGCTCCCGCTTGAGCTGCTGGAACAACTGCTCCTTGCTCATTTTACCGTCGCGGATCTGCTGCACCAACTCCATACCGGCCCGCGCCTCCTGGCAGCCCGGGTCCAGTTCACTCGCCTGTTTGAACAGTTTGGCGGCCGGGGCGAGCTGGTCCTCGTCCAGCGCCCAGTACGCCTTGGCCAGCAGGTCTTCGCGGGCCAACTCGTGCTGCTCCGCCGCGAACGCCAACTCCCGGTCGGCGGCCAAAATCGCCGGCCGATCTTTCTGTTCACGCCACTGGGCCGCGATGTTGACCAGGAAGAAGTTGTCGGCCTCCGGCGCGGGCACGGCCTCCGACGCCGTGAAACGCACGTCCCGGCCGCCGGCCTTGCCGGTCACGCCGTAATCGAACTTGGCGATGCCGGGCGCCAGTTTGCAAAGCACCAGCGTCGGCGCGTCGCCGCGCAGCGGCGGCAGCCGCGTCGGCAGCACGTCGCCGGCCCCCGCCGGCGTCTGGAAGGCGGTCGGGTAGAGGATCGGCTGCGCGAAGGCGTCCTTCAGGCGCTTCGCCACGGTTTCCGGCTTGGAGCCGGCGAAGTAGCGGACGACCGCGCCGCCGGTGCCGCTGACGAAACCGTGCAGGTTGGCCGGGTCGCCGTGCGTGCCCATCGGCACGGCGAAGAAGGCGATCTCGTGGCCGGCCATGCTGTCGCACAGGGCGCCGCGTTCGTTCTCGTCCAGGGGGTTGGCCAGGCTCTTGCCGTCGCCGAAGAAGAGGATCACGCGCTGGCGGGCCGGGTCGTCCTGGAAGCTGTCCAGCACGTCGGTCAGCCCCTTCTTGAGGTCCACGGCGCCCGAAGGATAGTCCTTTGCCAGGTCCTTAAAGGCGTCCTGTAGGGGCGGGGTCGCCCCGCCCTTACCGCACGGTTTGAAGCCGCGCGACAGGTCGTTGGCCTTGTTGCTGATCGTCCAGAGGGCCATGCGGTCGTCGGCGCCGAGCGAGCCGGCCAGGGCTTCGGCGGTCTTCTGAGCAGCGACCATCGGCCCTTGGGCCATGCTGGCCGCGTCCTCGATCAGGACGAGCACGTCCAGCGGACGGGGCGCCGCCTCCACTTTGGGCTGGAGCTTGAGCGCGGCCAGAAGTGGGCCGCCCTTGTCGGCCTGGTAGGTGAAGAGGGTGTGGTCGCTGAAACGCGACGACGCCGAATCCTGGGCGAAGGCTTCGTCGGCCTTGTTCGAGGGCAACGGGGCGTCGGCGGGTTTGACGATCCCGCCGGATTTGTCGCGCCCGGGTTCGCCCCAGACGTGTGTACAGGTGAGCACGGCTGCGAAGCCGAGCACCGTTCCGACTGCTTGGAGCCGGCGGACTGCTATCATTGGTCCGAACCCCCTTGCGTGGCTGACCGTTTCTTCCCCGAAGCGCGCTGTCGCGTCATTAACTTGAATTGTAAACCCTGACGGACTTGCGCTGCTAGTTTATTTTTCCCTCCCCCCGAACTTCCACCCCCGTCCCGCCGCGAGAACGGCAGAGAAGGCGCGGCCGGCGCGTTGGGCAGTTCCGCGGCGAGCGGCGCGGCGTAAGCCCGCCGGTGTAGGATCCGTCCCGCGGCGCCATCCAGTTCGGAGGCGTTAGTCTATACCGGCGGGCTTACGCCGCGCCGCTCGCCTCAGCCCGAAGGCGCCCCCGCGCACCTCTAGTTGTTTTTTTCGGCGGCGGATGCTAAGAGCGTACCTGCCCGCGGGATCGACGGGACGGTGCGGATTCTCCTCCGGCCCCGCCGGGCCGACCCGCTACACGGAAGGGGACACATGCAGGCCACGAATACGTATCTCCGGAAGGTCTGGGGCTGCCGATATTTCTGGCTGTCCCTGGTGGGCATGGACTTGCGGACCCGCTACCGAGGCTCGGCCCTCGGCATCGGCTGGTCGCTGCTCAACCCCATCTGCATGACCACCATCTTCTGCGTCGTCTTCAGCGCCATCTGGAAGGCAAACGTCGTCGACTTCGCCCCCTACGTCATGGCGGGCCTGACCCTCTGGCAGTTCATCTCCACCTCGTTGCTCCAGGGCTGCGACTGCTTTTTCGCCGGCGAAAGCTACATCCGCCAGCACCCGGCCCCGATGGCCATCTACCCGTTGCGAACGGTGCTCGGGGGCGCCTTCCATTTCACGATGGGCTATTCGTTGGTGATCGCCATCAGTCTGATTTTCCACGGCTTCGGCTACATCGGCATGACGGCGATCCTGAGTCTCGTGCCCGCGTTCGCTTTGCTGCTGGTCTTCGGCTGGTCGCTGGCGGCGCTGTTCGCCGTCGCCACCGTCCGCTTCCGCGACCTCAGACACCTCAGCGAGGTCGCCCTCCAGGCGCTGTTCTACCTGACGCCGATCATCTACGGCCCCCAACAGGTGAGCGAGTTGCTCGAACGCCGCACGGTCGGCTGGATCTTCGCTCTCAACCCGTTCGTCCCCTTCCTGGACATGCTGCGAAGCCCGGTCTGCGACGGCAGGGCGGCCACGCCGGCGACTTTTCTGGCGGCCTCTCTCATCACGCTCACCTGCCTTGTGGCGGCCGTCGTCACCCTGCGGGCGGAAGAGCGCGAAATCGTCTTCCACATGTAAAGAATGCGTTTTTCGACATTCGACTCTCGGCGTGAGGATGGCACTATGTCGCGAATCGTCCTGGACGGGGTCGGCTTGACGTTCCGGGTGCGCCGGCACGTCCGCATGAGCCTGAAGGACTATGTGGTCCGTCAGATGTTCCGCCGCTCGATCAATCCCATCCTGGAAGTCCACGCCCTGTCCGGCGTGGACATGAAAATCGAGCGCGGCGACCGCGTGGGCATCGTCGGCCACAACGGCGCCGGTAAGAGCACCCTGCTGCGGACGCTGGCCGGCATCTACAAGCCGTCGCACGGTCGGCTGACAGTGGAGGGCCGGGTCAGCTCGTTGTTCGACCTGACCCTCGGCTTCGAGATGGACGCCACCGGCTGGGAAAACATCTCGTACCGCAGTTATCTCCAGGGAGAGACGCCCAAGACGGTGCGGGCCAAGCGCAACGCCATCGCCGAGTTCAGCGAGCTGGGCGATTTCCTCAACACGCCCGTCCGCTACTACTCGGCCGGCATGATGGTCCGGTTGGGCTTCTCGATCGCCACGACCATCGAGCCGGAAATCCTGCTGGTGGACGAGGTGTTGAGCGCCGGCGACCTCTCGTTCCAGGAGAAGGCCCGCGAGCGCATGCGCAGCATGATGGACCGGGCGCATCTGATGGTGATGGTCAGCCACGACCTCGTATCGCTGGCGAAGATCTGCAACCGGGCCGTCTGGTTGGACCACGGCCATATGATGATGGCAGGCCCGACCGATCAGGTCGTGGCCGCCTACAAGGCCGCGGCGACGGCGGGCCAGGCCAAAGCGGCCGCGTGACGACCGGCGCCGTCGAGGAGCCACTCCTTTGTTATACACACCCATCCGTTTTGCCCCCTACCTGCGTCCGATGGTGTGGGGCGGCCGGCGACTCGGCGAGGCGCTGGGCAAGACGCTGCCGACGGCCGACGCCTACGGCGAATCGTGGGAGATCAGCGACCACCTGTCGCACCACAGTACAGTCATCGAAGGGCCGGCGCTCGGCCGCACCCTGCACGAACTCATGGTCGAGGAACCGGCCGCGCTGCTCGGAGACGCCGGGCCACGGCCGGTTTTTCCGTGGCTGGTGAAGTTCCTCGACGCCCGGGATTGGCTGTCGGTCCAGGTCCATCCCGACGACGAATCGGCGCCGCGGCTTTGGCCCGGCGAGGGCGGCAAGACGGAAGCCTGGTTCGTGCTCGACGCGGCGCCGACGGCCAAGGTCTACGCCGGACTGCTGCCCGGCGTGGACGAGGCCCGTCTGCGGGCGGCGCTGCGGGACGGGACCGTCGCCGACTGTCTTCACTGTTTTCATCCGCGGCCCGGCGACTGTCTGTTCCTCCCGGCCGGCACGGTCCACGCCGTCGGCGGCGGCGTGCTGATGGCCGAAGTGCAGCAGACCAGCGACGCCACCTTTCGGCTGTACGATTGGGACCGCCGCGACGCGCGGGGCCGTTCGCGGACACTGCACATCGACCAGGCGATGGCCTGCATCGACTGGAACGCCGGTCCCGTCCGTCCGGTCCACGCCGAAGGCTACCCCGATGCGCCGGAACCCGTCCGACAGCGACTCGTCTCCTGCCGCTATTTCACAATAGAATATATGCACCAAGTCGAACCGTTCCCCTGCGGCGGCGAGCGGATGCAAGTGTTGATCGTCGCGCACGGGCGGGGCGGCATCGACGGGCCGGCCGGTCGCACCGACCTCCGTACCGGCGACACCCTGTTACTGCCCGCCGCAGTCGCGCCGCAGGAATGCCGGCCGGACGGTTCACTGGGCCTGCTGCTGGTAAGCCCTGCCGTGAGCGGCGGCGTTCACGGCGCCACTTCGAGATAGCGGACCTCCGGGACGCGGCGGCGCAGTTCCTCTTCCACGCCCATCACGACGGCGTAAACCGAGCCGGGACAGCCGCCGCAGGCGCCGTGCAGCCGCACGCGCACCACGCCTTCCTCGACGCCCAACACCTCGACGGCGTTGCCGTCCATTTGGAGCAGCGGCGCCACGTCTTCCGCCACCACACGGACGACGCGGGCGCACAGGGCGGCGTCGGTTTCGGGTTGAGACATCCAGAATCTCCTCGAAGTATGCCGGGTCGGAGCGCCGCCCTCCGGGTTCCTGGTTCCCACGTCCCCTCCGCCGGCGCGTCCCGCACTCGCGCACCAGTTTACCGGCATTCGCCGCCGAAACGGGAAAAAGCCTCAAGCCGCCGTTCCCTCGCGCCTCCGGGGCGGTCAGAATACATCATGGCCGGTTGATAGGAGGCGCCGGCCCGGCTCGCCCGCTTCGCTTGGCACATTCGGCCGGACGCCGCCGTGCGGAAAGGGGCCGATGGTCATGGTCAACCTCGTGCGGAATCCGAAGGTCGCCCGGTGGGGCGCGATGGCCGTTCTCACGGCGGCGGTGTTCGGCGCCTCGGCCGGCCTCCAGCAGGCGGCCGAGACGGCCCCGCCGCTGCCCGAGAAAAAACTCACGTTCCGCGACATCCAGCTTTCCGTCCACGCCCGCAGGGCGCTGGCGGACGACCCCGACCTGGCCCCGGCCAACCTCGGCGTCCGCGTGCAGGACAACGTGGCCGTGCTGTGGGGGCCGGTGTCGTCGGAGGCGCTGAAGCGCCGCGCGGTCGATGTAGTCAAAAAGGTCAAGGGCGTCTTCACGGTCAAGGACGCCGACGTGTACATCGCCGCACCCACGGTTGTGGTCGAGGCGTCGACGTTGGCGCCGCCCCACCCGCCGGAGGCGCCGACGCACACCGAAGCGGCCTCGCCGCCGGAACCCGTGTCCGAATCCGTCGGGGTCTTGACCGCCCGGCCGGCCGTGGAAGCGCCGCCGGTGGAGGTGGTTTTGCGGGCGCCCCTTCCCTTGGGCAATGCGGGACCGGCCCAAACGGTTTCGGCCGCGCCGCCGGACGGCCTGGCCGCCGCCGTCGAGCAGGCGCGACGGGCCGAAGACCGCTTCCGGCAGATCGATTGCCGCTTGGCCGGCGACGTGGTCATTCTCCGGGCGGGTTCCGGGCGCGGCGAGGACGTGATGGCGTTCGCGCGGGCGATCTCCCGTCTGCCCGGCCTGGCGCGCATTGTCATCGAGAGCGACGCCGACGCGCCGCGCTGACCCGTTCGCGCCCAACGTGGATCGTTCATCCCGCATGTTTTTCGCCGCCCGTCCGCAACGCCGCCCACGTCTCGGAAGTGTAGAGCACGTCGCGGGCGTTGCTGCCGTTGTAGCCGCCGACGATGCCGTCCTCGGCCATGAAGTCGATCAGCCGCGCCGCCCGGCCGTAGCCGACGCCCAGCGCCCGCTGCAACAACGACACGCTGCCGCGCTGCTCGCGCACCACCACCTCCACCGCCGCCTCGTACAAGTCGTCGCGCTCCCGCAACCGCTCCAACAGTCCCTCACGGCCGACCGTGTTCAGCTGCATCAACTCCGGCGCGTAGGACGGTTCGCATTCGAGGCAATCGACGACGCTATGGATCTCTTCGTCGCTGGCGTAGGCCCCCTGGCAGCGGATCAGGCCGCCGGCTCCGGGCTGGAGGAACAGCAGGTCGCCCTTGCCGAGCAGCTTGTCGGCCCCCATTTCATCGAGCACCACGCGGCTGTCGATCTTGCTGGACACCTTGAAGCAGATGCGGGAGGGCAAATTGGACTTGATGAGGCCAGTGATGACGTCCACCGACGGCCTCTGCGTCGCCAGCACCAGATGGATGCCGGCCGCCCGCGACTTCTGTGTCAGCCGGATGATGTGGCCCTCGACCTCCTTGCGCATCAACATGATGAGGTCGGCCATCTCGTCCAGAAAGATGACGATGTAGGGCATTCGGGCGGGAATGGCGGCCCTGTCGGCGTCGTCGGCCGGCTTGAGGCGGCGCACGATTTCATCGTATTTCAGCTCGTTATAGGAGGCGATGTTGCGGACCCGGGCCCGGGCGAGCAGGTCGTAGCGCTCTTCCATCTTGTCCACCGCCCACGCCAGCACGGCCTCGGCTTTCTTCATGTCGTTGATGACGGGGTGCATCAGGTGCGGCACGGCGCCGAACTGGCTCAGCTCGACCACCTTGGGGTCGATCATAATCATCTTCAGCTCGTCCGGGCGGCGGGTCATCAACATGCTGAGGATGATGGCGTTCATGCAGACCGACTTGCCGGTCCCCGTGGCGCCGGCGATGAGCAGGTGCGGCATCTCGGCCAGGTCGTGGACCAGCGGCCGGCCCTCGCTGTCTTTGCCGAGGAACAGCGGAATCTTGCTTTTGGCGATCTTCTTTGCCGACGATAGGATTACTTCCTTGAGGCGGACGACGTTGCGATGTTCGTTGGGGATTTCGACGCCGACGGTGTTTTTGCCGGGGATCGGCGCCACCATGCGCACGCTGGGCGCCTTGAGGTTCAGGGCGACGTCGTCGGCCAGGGCCGTGACCTTGTGCAGGCGCAGGCCGGTTTCCAGGGCCAGCTCGAATTGCGTGACGACGGGGCCGGTGTTGATGCCGACGACGCGGACCTTGAGGCCGAAGTCGGTGAACGTCTTTTCCAACAGCGCCGCCCGCTCGCGCAGCACCTGATCCTGGTCGCCCACGTCCACCGGCGTCGCGTCCTCCAGCAGACCGAGCGGCGGCAGCTTGTAATCGGCGAAGCGCTTGGGGTCGGCGGGGACGATGGCGATGGTCTTGCCGCGCGTGTCGGGCGCGGCGGTGATGGCGTCGTGATGCTTGATCGGAATCGTCCGCAAATCCGCCCCCTTCGCCGGCGCTTCCAGTTCGTTTTCGGCGGCCGGTTCTTCTTCGGCTTTGGCGACCGCTTCCACCGCGATTTCATCGGCCGGCGGCCGACGGATCACGGGCGGCGTCCGCCGGGAGGGCAGGAGTTTCCACGTCCGCAAATCCGGCAGGCCCGCGGCGTTCCAGAGGAAACGAAGTGCCCGGACGGCGGCCCAGGCCGTGAACCGCGGCAGGCGGCGCACCAGGAAATCCGCGCTCAGGACGAACCCGAGCGCCAGGAACAGGCCCAGGAGAGCGAACTGCAATCCCAAGTCGAAATGCGCCGACAGCCATAGGCTCAGCCAGGCGCCGAGCGCGCCGCCCGGCCCGGCCGGCGGGCTGCCCGGCCAGTCGCCGCCGAAGCGATCCGCGAGGACGGCGACGCACGGCGTCAACAGCAACCAGCCCGCCAGCCGCATCCCCCAAGTCAGCCACCCGCGGCGCAGGAACAGCAGTAGAACCAGCACGAACCAATTGGCCAGGAAGACGTAGACGGCCATGCCGAGGCCGCCGACCAGGGCGCGGCCGACCCAGGCGCCGGGATAGGCGAGCAGGTTGTGGGGGACGGGGTTGAGCGGGTAGAGGCCTTCGTCGAGGTCGGCCGGGTCGTGGCTGAACACGGCCAGCGCCAGGAGCAGGCCGACGACGAGCAACACGCCGGCGGCGGCGTCGAGACGCCAGGAGCGACGATCCGACATGGTGCGGACTCCGGGAGCGGACGGGCGGCGAGAACCTGACGCCTCGCTTCCTGTGTATCGGCGCGCGGGCGGGGGGGAATGCAAGGAAAGCCTCGCGGCGGGCACCCTTTTGGCGCGGCGTCCACCTCGTTTGCCTTCGTTCCCAAACTCCTGTTTGGGAACGCCCTCCCCACCTCGTTCCCAAACTCCTGTTTGGGAACGCCCTTCCCCGAAACTCTGTTTCGTCGGGAGCACATATCACCGGGCGGGGCTGCCGGGTCTGGTGGACGTGGCGACGGACTGGGTGTGAGACGCGAAACGGGAGTTTCGCGGACGGCGTTCCCAAACAGGAGTTTGGGAACGAGGGAACGGTCGGTCTCGAAGCCTCGAAGCCTCGTTCCCAAACTCCTGTTTGGGAACGCCCTCCCTGGAAACTCCGTTTCCTCCTATAACGATGTCTATGACACGCACCCGCTACCGCATCTACGAAACGGAATACCCCTACTTCCTGACCTGCACGGTCGTGGGCTGGCTGCCCGTCTTCACCCGCCCCGAGGCCGTCCAGATCCTCTTCGACTGTTGGCATTTCCTGCGGCGGAACCGCAACCTCGAATTGTACGGTTACGTGGTCCTGGAAAACCACCTGCACCTGATCGCCTCCGCCCCCGACCTCGCCAACGTAATGAAGAGTTTCAAGATGTTCACCGCGAGGGCAATCCTCGAACTGCTGGAACGTCACGCGGCCGAGGTGCTGCTCCGACAGCTTCGCGCGCTCAAGCTCCGGCACAAGACCCGGAGCGAGTACCAGGTGTGGCAGGAAGGGAGTCACCCGAAGCAGATTGGGAACGACGACACGATGAGGCAGAAGCTGGAATACATGCACAACAATCCGGTGAAGCGCGGTTACGTCGATGATCCCGTCCATTGGCGGTACTCCAGCGCTCGGAACTATGCCGGCCTGCCGGGTCTCGCGGAAGTGCGGACGGACTGGGCGTGAGACGCGAAACGGGAGTTTCGCGGACGGCGTTCCCAAACAGGAGTTTGGGAACGAGGACAACGAGGACAGCGAGGGCATGATAGGGGGCGGGATGAACGCGAGCCTGTCGCCGATGTTTCTGACCGACCTTGCGGCGGTCCACGCTACTCTGCGGCCGTCGCCGCTATCGGCGGCGTTCCTGTCGGACCTGAAGAAGGTCTACGCCACTCTGCCTACCGCGTCGGACGACAATCTTCGGTTCCTCGCCAACCGCTTCGACGAGTGGCGAAGGGTGACCCGAGAGTGGGTGCGCGCCCGCGTCAAGAAATTGGACAAAGACGACCCGCTTTTGTGCCAGATCAGCCTTTTCCGCACGATGGATTCCGGCCGGTTGGAGACGGCCCACACGCGGACGCTGGCCTGGCTACTCGATCCAAAGAACAAGGAGCATGGGTTCGGCGACGTACTGCTGTCCGCGCTGTTGGGGCGATTGGCCGACCGCGACCATTTCGACCACCTTCACGTGGAGAGCGTTGCCAGTGAATACCTCCTTGAAGGGTCCGCGGGTAAGGGCCGTTTGGATGTGCTGGCCAAAGGGGAATGGGAAAGCATGGGCGAGCGCGTCCGCTGGATGCTGGTCATCGAGGCGAAAGTGGATGCCTGGGAAGGCGAAGGGCAACTCGACAAGTATGACGAGTGGCTCGACCTCCACGCCGCCGATCGGGTGCCGTACCGCGTCTTCCTCACTCCCGAAGGCCGCCCGCCCGAGACCGGCGCCGAGGAATGGGAGGCAATGTCCTTTCTGGAATTAGTGCGAATCTTCCGGGCCGTCTACGGCGGGCTGCGCCACGCGCCGGGGTTCCACTTCCTGAGATTCTATCTGGCCGGCGTCCTTCAGGACGTGTGCGGCTTGCCCCGCCACGTCGGAGAGGACGCCGCCGATCCATATGCCGTCGCCTCCTATCTGAAAGCAGTCCACGATTCCCATTCGGAGGGTGCAAGCCATGACGCCGCTCGGTAAACCGCTGGTATTTTACCTGAAGTACATGGCCGAGATGGAAGGCCTCTATGTAGAAGGCAGTGAAGAACCAGACTTGACGGGACTGGACGAGGTGGAGCATGTCCGGGAACTGGCATGCGCCGTCGGGGACGCCGCATGCGAGAAAATGGCGGACTTCCTTGAACTGTGCGGGAAAGGGATTGAGGAGCACTTCAACGGTCTGGGGATCGCGACGCTTACCAACAAAGGGAAACGGGCGTACCTCGTCCGCAACTGGAAGTGGGAAGGGAAGGTCCGCCTCTCCTCCGCCCCTGGAGGCTGGTTCGACTGCGGCGTGAGTCATCCGGTGGAAGGGAACGTCATCCCCTGGGTCTGGCGTCGAGGCGGGCGGTCCTGGGCGGAACTGGTGATGAAGACGCTCGGCGACCGAGCGTACTCACGAGGAGGCAGCGGGGTAATGCGTAACTGGGAAACCGGGAGCGTGGCCCTCGCTTGTATCCAGGTTCTGGATAAGAATCTCCAGGGCTTTGACGTGGACCGTGACCCCTTGGTGGCGAAAGTCGTTGGTGCCTTCACCGCACTTCGGGCTGATGACGTGGAAATTATGGCGCGGGGCGTGGGCGGCGAGGACGATTCGCCGGAAGCGGAAGAACCGGGCGGCCCGACCGAATGATGAGGTAAAGGGAAACTCCGCCCGCGGGCCACCGCCATGCTCCACATCGCACTCTGGGAGCCAGAAATCCCGCCGAACACCGGCAACGTCGCCCGCCTCTGCGCCGCGACGGGCGCCGTGCTGCACCTGATCGGCCGACTCGGCTTCCGCCTCGACGACCGCTCCCTGCGCCGGGCCGGCCTAGATTCTTGGGCGGATTACGAGAGAGCGCGGCATGCCTAACGAGTGGCTACGCTGTGGGGATGACCCAGATCACCTCAAGAATGCCCGGGTTCGTATCTCGCACCACGAAAGAGAAGTGTTGGAGCGTGCGGTCGTTCAAGTAGATACGTTCGTACCAGAAACACCCCGGACGACCGGGGATTCGCTTGGGCTGGTAAAGTGCCAGGTTCGCCGGCAGATGGTAGTGCAAGTCAAACAGGATGCGGCCCAAGACGTGGCGAAATAAGGGGTTGTGAGACTTGAGTGCCTGGGTAACGTCGTCCATGACCCAAGGCTTCACATCCGTGTGACGCACATTTACTCCTTCGTGAGGGTGGGGAAATCTAGTGGTGCGACCCCCACCGAGCGAAGCTTCTCGGCGACCCCACCCCAGTCCGGTTCGGGCGGCGACGCGGACGCCGATCGGAGCAAATGGGAAGCTAACTCGCGGTAATTCCGCACTTGCTCGGCGACCTTCTCGGACCCTGGAGGCGAGCAGCACGCCTCGATAAGCATCAGCCGGTGGTCCGCTAGTCGCACGACGATTTCGCATAGTGCCGCGAGGTCGCTACGGTCTATCCCCCATTCCTCAACGGCCTTCTGCGTCCCCTCCCACAGTAAGCGTATCGCCTCCGGGAACTGAAAGCACTCGGGAAATTCTTGATGGTTCCCGCTTCGCGGCATGACACGAACCGCCTTTCGAGTACCTGATAGGGCCAGGCGTTTCCAGGCCGAAAACGCTGCGGCCGACCTTTTCACCGCCATCCTTTAGCATACCAGGAGCCGGCAGTTAAGAAAACGCGAAAGCGACACCGGAGGCACAAAGGCTCAACGGCTCAACGCCGACCTCCGATAGCCGCTCGGCGGCGACCATTGCCACCACCGGCCATTGAGGAAAGCCCGCGTCATGCTTCACGTCGCACTCTGGGAACCGGAGATCCCACCGAACACCGGCAACGTCGCCCGCCTCTGCGCCGCCACCGACGCCGTGCTGCACCTGATCGGCCGGCTCGGCTTCCGCCTCGACGACCGTTCGCTGCGCCGGGCCGGCCTAGACTATTGGAAGGACGTGGACGTGCGCCGGCACGACACGCTGACGGCGTTTGAGGCGGAGCGCGGCGACGACCGGGTCTTTTGCTTCAGCGCCCGCGCGGCGACGCCTTATACGGCGGCCCGCTATCAGGACGGCGATTGTCTTTTGTTCGGCGGCGAGTCGTTCGGCCTGCCGGCGGAGGTCCGCGAACGCTACGCCGACCGCGCCGTGACCATTCCCATGCCGGCCGGCAAGGTGCGCAGCCTCAACCTGGCCACGGCCGTCGGCATCGCCCTGTATGAGGTGTTGCGGCAGGTCAACGGATGGTGATGGTGTGATTTTGGAGAAAGAAAGGGACCGAGTGTCTACGGAAAGGTATTTCGCCACCTGCGCCCGCGGCGTCGAGGCGGTGTTGGCCGACGAGCTGCGCGAGTTGGGCGCGGCCGACGTTGAGGCGGGCCGCGGCGGCGTCCACTTCGCCGGCGACCTGGCCCTGCTCTACCGGGCCAACCTCTGGCTGCGCACCGCCATCCGTGTGCTGCGGCCGATCCTCGAAGCGACCGTGACCTCGCCGGACGAGCTGTACGACGCCGTGCGCTCGCTGGACTGGTCGCGGTACATGACGCCGGACCACACGCTGGCGGTGGACTGCAACGTCCGCGATTCGCACATCACGCATTCCAAATACGCGGCGTTGCGGACGAAAGACGCTATTTGCGATCAATTTATCGACAAGTGCGGCCTCCGGCCGAGCGTAAACGTGGACGAGCCGATGGTCGGCCTGAACCTGCACGTCTACCGCGACCGGGCGGTGCTGAGCCTGGAAAGCTCCGGCGAATCGCTGCACAAGCGCGGCTACCGGCCGATCCTGACGAAGGCGCCGCTCAACGAGGCGCTGGCGGCCGCCCTGGTGCTGCTGACGGGTTGGAAGCCGGATACGCCCTTTTGCGATCCGATGTGCGGCTCGGGTGTGCTGCCGATCGAGGCGGCGTGGATGGCGCTGCGGCGGCCGCCAGGGCTGACGCGCAAGCGCTTCGGCTTCCAGGGCTGGATGGATTACGACGTGCGGCTGTGGACGGAACTGCGCGACGAGGCGCGGCGCGGCGTGGGCCGGGCGCTGCTGGCGCCGATCCTGGGCGCCGACGTGCGCGGCGACGCGGTGTCGTTCGCCATCAACAACGCCCGCGCGGCCGGCATCGGCCATTTGCTGCGGTTCGACAAGCGCGACGTGCGCGACTTCCGGCCGCCGGAGGGGCCGCCGGGCGTGATCCTGTGCAACCCGCCTTACGGCGAACGCATCGGCGAGGAAAAGGAGCTGCATTCGCTGTACAAGCTGCTGGGCGAGGTGTTCGCCGAGCGGTGCCGGGGCTGGACGGCGTTCGTGTTCACGGGCAACCCGATGCTGGCGGACGCCATCGGATTGCGGCCGGCGGCGCAGATACCGCTCTTTAATGGGAAGATCGCGTGCCGGTTGCTGCGGTTTGAGCCGAGGTAGCCCGATGGAATAAATGGAATAACTTCCTTCAATGGGGCCGTCTAGCGTTCCCGGAGACGCGCGGCTTCAGCCAGGTAATCGGCGGCCAGAAGGGGCAAGCAAACTCCTGATTGGGCGCCGACTCTCCTGACGGTAGAATACCCATGACGCGATCCGACATACCCCGAGGCGTGCCATGAAAAGCATTGCGGACCAACTGCCCCCGGAGATCGCCCGGCAAGTTCATCCCGACTGGCGCAAGAATGAAGCCGAGTACTGGGCCCTACGCGAACAACTGTTCGGCCGCTACCAAGGCCAATGGATTGGCTTCGCGGATGGCGTCGTGATCGCATCGGGCAAAAGCCCTGTGGAGGTGCTTCACGCCGCCCAGCAGTCGGGGAGACATCCTTTCGTCATCTGCGTCGGAAGGGAAGAAGAGCCGTGCCGCATCCGCCGTTCCACCTTCCCTTACGACCCCGGTTATCCCGGCGAAGCCTTGCCGCTGATCCACGTCGAGTTCCGGCAAGCCGGTGGTTCGCCGGGTGTGGTCCTGGATCGGGTCATTCCCGACACGGGGGCGGACGCCAGCGTCTTGCCATGGGCGGACTGCCAACTCCTTCAACTTGTTCCGAGTCTGGGCGTGCCCGGCTATATTGGCGGCGTCGCAGGCGGTTCCGCGGCAACGCTGGCGTTTCAGATCTGGGCCGGGCTTGACGGGCAGGATTACCCTTGCCGAGTGCAAGCGGACTTCGCGGGGAGTGAACGCATCCTGGGTCGAGACGTTCTGAATCGCTTGGAGATCCTGTTCCGCGGTCCTGTCGGTAAAGTCATCGTCAATCCGTGAGGCGCCTGTGCTACGCCGGCGAACGCCTTGAGGACGGCCGCGCAATCTGCTTTCATGGCGGCATGGAAATCGACCTCAACTGCGACCTCGGCGAAGGCGGTTCGCACGACGCCGAGCTGATGCCACTCATCACGTCGGCCAACGTCGCCTGCGGCTTCCACGCCGGCGGGCCGGCCGCCGCCCTCGCCGCCTTACGCGCCGCCGCCCGGCACGGCGTTCAGGCCGGCGCCCATCCCGGTTTCGCCGACCGCGAACACTTCGGCCGCCTGGAATTGAACCAAACCGAAGAGCAAATCTACGAAGATTGCGTCTACCAGATCGGGGCGCTAACGGGACTGGCCCGCGCCGCCGGGCTGACCTTACGCCACGTCAAGCCGCACGGCGGGCTGTACAACCGCGCCTGCCGCGACGACGCCTACGCCCGGCCGGTCGTCGCCGCCGTCGAGCTATTCGGCCTCGCCCTCGTCGGCCTGCCGGGATCGCGGCTGGAAGCGCTGAGCCTGGGCCGCTGTCCGTTCGTGGCCGAGGGCTTCGCCGACCGGCGCTATCTGCCTGACGGCTCCCTCACGCCGCGTTCCCGGCCCGACGCCTTCGTGGCCGACCCCGCCGAGGCCGTGCGCCAGGCGGAATGGCTGCTGCGCGAAAAGGGCGTCCGCACCCTCTGCGTCCACGGCGACAACCCCGAAGCGTTGGCCTTCGTCCGCGAACTTCGGTCGGCGCTGACGCGGCTGGGGTTCGTCCTCAAGCCGTTTTGACCCATCGCCATGACCACGCGGCAAACCGCTAACGCGATCCTCAAAGTGGTTCATCCCGGCTTGTGTACGCTGGTCGTGGACGGCGGCCGGCCGCGCCATCGCAGTCTCGGCATACCCGTCGGCGGCGCCGCGGATCGCGCCGCCTTGGCCCTCGGCAACGCCCTCGTCGGCAACCCGCCGGACGCCGCCGCCCTGGAAGTCGCCCTGGCCGGCCCCACGCTGGTCGCCGACGCGGAGCTGGCATGCGTCCTGTTCGGCGCCCCGTTCGACATAGCGAGCGACCGCCGGCCGCTCGCCGCCGGCAAGACCTTCACGCTCCGGCCGGGCGAAACGCTGCACGTCGGCGGCACGGCCACCGGCGCCCGCGCCTACTTCTGCGTCCGCGGCGGGATGCGAACTCCGGTCGTCCTCGGCAGCCGGTCGTCGCTCGAACCCCTGAAGGCGGGGGCGGAAATCCCTTGTCGCTCAGGGAGTATACCTGCCCGTTTTATCGACTTAACGGATGGGCTTCGGCCGTCGCCGACCCTGCGCGTCCTCGACGGGGCGCAGGCGTCCTGGTTCCCCAAGGAAGATCTCTATTCGGGGGACTTCGCCGTCGCGCCGGCAAGTAACCGGATGGGCATACGGCTAACGGGAACGCCGTTGCCCGTCCCGGCCCGCGAGCTGGTTTCGGAACCCGTCTGTCCGGGGACCGTCCAGGTGACGCGCGACGGTCAATGTATCGTCCTCGGCGTGGACGCGCAAACCATCGGCGGCTATCCCAAAATCGCCCAGGTCGTCAGCGCCGACCTCGACGCGCTCGGCCGGCTGCGCCCCGGCGACCGGATCGGTTTTCAGCGAGTGACGCTGGCGGAGGCGGAAGCGTTGTACCGCGAAAGACAGGCGTGGTTGCGGCAATGGCTGAAACGACTGCGGGCGGCAGAGATCATTGCGAATCCGGCGTGTGACTCGTAGGATAATGACGCCACGCCACGAAGCGAGGAAAATCACCGTGACCGCTCAAGAAGTGTATGATCGTTCGATCAAGCCGCTGCCGGCGGCCGAGCGCCTACGGCTCGCGGCGCTGATCCTGAACGATATTCCCCCACAAGCAGTCGTCGATTACAGCGACGAGTGGAGCGAGGAAGACATGCGCGACCTCACCCTCCATTCGCTCCGCCGGGCCGCCGTCAGTTTGGAAGAAGAGGAAGACGATGCCTGATCCGGGGGAAATCTTGATTATTGATTTTCCCGGGGCCGTGGGAGTGAAGAGACGGCCTGCCGTCGTGGTTTCCACGTCGCTGTATCACACGCATCGTCCGGACGTGATCGTGGGTCTCCTGACCACCAAGGTCAAGGTTGCGACCGCTCCTACCGACCACGTGTTGCTCGATTGGGCGAAGGCGGGCCTCCACAAGCCGACTGCCTTCCGCAGCTACTTGGCAACCGTCGATCGCGCAAGCGCCGTCCATGTCGGACGGCTTTCGGATCGGGATTGGCAGAGCATCCAAGCGTGTCTTGTCCGCGCCCTTGCCTTCCCGCCCCCAGGCCCGTGAAACGTCTCCGGGATTTATGGCCTCCTCGCGTTGCGGGCTTGCCTGTTTGACAACTCGCTTCGGGATCCCAAACTCATGCCGAAAGTCCTGATCGCCCCCATGACATTAGCGACGGTCGAAGGCGCCTATCGCCAGGTGCTGCGCGACGCCGGCTTCGAGCTGGTCTTTCCCGCCAAGGGACGCCAGCTCGTCGAAGACGAACTGCTAGCGGCCCTCGACGGCATCGACGCCTCCCTGGCCGGGTCGGAGCCGTACACGGCCCGCGTTTTCGACGCCCACCCGCGGCTCCGCGTCGTCGCCCGCGTCGGCGTCGGCTACGACGCCGTGGACGTGCCGGCCGCCACCGCCCACGGCGTCGTCGTCGCCACCACGCCGGGCGCCAACCACGATTCCGTCGCCGAACACACCTTTGCCCTGCTCCTCGGCCTCAGCCGCGACCTCGTGCCGCAACATCTCGGCGTCAAGGCCGGCGGCTGGCCGCGCGGCGCCACGCTGCCGCTGCGCGGCGCCGCCCTCGGCATCGCCGGCCTCGGACGCATCGGTAAGGCCGTCGCCTACCGCGGTGAAGCCTTCGGCATGAAACTCCTCGCCTACGACCCCTTTCCCGACCATGCCTTCGCGGAGGCCTACGGTGTCACCTTCCTGCCGTTCGAGCGGCTGCTGGCCGAGTCCGATTTCCTCAGCCTCCACCTGCCGTTCACGGCGGAGACGCGCCACGTCATCAACCGGCGGACGCTGGCCCTCATGAAGCCGACCGCGTTTCTCGTCAACACGGCCCGCGGCGCCCTGGTGTGCGAGGCCGACCTGCTGGAGGCGCTGCGGGCCGGCCGGTTGGCCGGCGCCGGCCTGGACGTGTTCGAGCAGGAGCCGCCGGGGAAGAACCCGCTTTTTGAGCTGGATAATGTCTTGATGACGCCGCACGCCGCGGGCACGGACATCAAGTCGCGCGACGACATGGCGCTGTCGGCGGCACAGGCCATCGTCGCTCTTAGCCGCGGCGAGTGGCCGGCGGAAAAGATCGTCAACCCGGAGGTGCGGCCGGCGTTCCGACGGCCGGGCGCCGCCGCTCAGTCGTGAATCCACGCCACCGCGGCGGGGTCGATGCCGTGGCGTTCGCACCAGTCCTTCAGCCAAACTCCCCGGTCGGCGAGGTCCGCCTCGCCGCGCACCAGGACGTTGCCAAACGGATAATGCGGAGGGACGTTCCCCGAATAGCCGTTCAAGGTCGGCGCGCCGGTTTCCGTTCCGGCCCACATGGCATCGACCTGGACGAACGCCTGCTCCAAAAACGAATCCGGGTCGCCGGTCGGCGTGTACAAAAACGGCGGACGGCCCGGCGGGATCCGCGCCGCCACGCCGGCGATGCGGCGACGGCTTTCCTCCTTCGAGAATGTGGGCGGCGTCCGGCCCTGTTCCAGCACACAGAGTAAGGCCAGCCCGACCGCCACGGCCATTCTTTTCCGCTCATGCACGAAGGACGCGGCGCCGACGGCGACGGCGAACAGCACCAGCAGAGACAGCCGGTAGGCGGCCCGCACCGCCGCCCCGCCCGGCACGCAGAGGTAAACGGCGATCCAGGCCGTGACCGGCCCCACCGCGGTGACGAGGACCACGAGGGCCGCCGCGGTCGTCAGGAGGCAATAAAAGATCGGTTCTCTCCGTCTTCGCCACAGACCCCATGCGGCCAGGAGCGGCACGGCGAAGCCGACGCCCAGCTGTTCCATGCCCACTTCGCCCGGCGCCGCGTGCAGGAACGACAGCCGGCCGTACAGCCAGCTGCTCGGGTCGAGCAGGAACCACGCGGGCGGCGACGGCAGGCCGTAGGCGACGGCCCACCAATCGCGCACGCCCACTTCGCGGGCCGCCAGCAGATAGTGCCACGCCAGCGGCGCCGCCAGCGCCGCCGAGGCTGCGGACCACCCGGCGATGGGCTTCCAGCGCTTCCGCAACACGCCGAAAAGGGCAAGCCGCGTCGCCCCGCGCGAACAGGCGATCACCGCGGCCACGATCAGGCCCAGCATCAGGAACCAACCGAGATAGAAACTCGCATAAATCTGCAAGACCGACGCCAGGCAGAAGGCGCCGAACCACGTCCCCGCGGAAGGGCGCTTCGGAACCGCATCGGCGCCGGTCTCGAAGAAGCGCACCAGGGCGTAGACGGCGACGACCGTGTAGAAGTGGACGTACAGTTGCGGATGGACGATCTCGGCGACGCGGGAGTTGCCGGCCGTGAACACCACCGCCCCCAGGGCCGCGCCCAAAGCGCGCAGGCGAAGCACCCGCGCCAGGAAGGCGTACATCGTCAGGTAATTAAGCGACGAGACGGTCAGCAGCCAGAGCTGAAACGCCGTGTCCGCGGGCAAGCCGGCGGCGCGCCAGCACCAGTAGAATGGCCCGGCCGAAAGGAGCAGGTCCGAGTAGGCGGCGGTGTTCCGGGCCGGATAAAAGATCGGCGGACTCCAAAAATCCCGATGGAGCGGCTGGCGCAACAGCCAGCGCCAGCCGTGTTCGAGGAGGTAGTTGATGAGGCGGGCGTCCCCGAGGTCGCCGGGCGTCCGCGCCAGTCCGGAGAAGAGCATCGGGTGGAAGGCCAGCAGCAGGGCGGCCGCCAGGCCGAGCAGCAAAAATGAGGCGTGTCTCATGCGGAAGCAGGCCGGCCCGCTCAGCCGGTCGCTTCCGTGCCGACCACGCCGCCTTGGCCCATCAGGTAGCCGCGAAGGTCGCAGAAAATCTGCGTGCAGAGTTGGCGCCAGGCCGGGTCCGTACATAGCGACGGGCTGGGCGGACGCAGGACGACCGTAATGCGCAGCCGGCTGCCGCGCGCGTCGTCCGGCCGTTGCAGGCGCAACTCCATGTCAATCCTATAGGGGCGTCGGCCGATGCCCAGCCACGAAAGCGAGCCGCGCTGCGGCGCCTCGTAGACGCTGCCTTTGCCGCCGAGGCTGACGCGGATGCGCCCCGGCACGCTCTCCACGACTTCGCCGCCCACGTCGTGGATGAAGCCGCGCAGCTTGTACGAGGCGATCGTTTCCGGCATCCACGCCTCCAGCTGGTGGACGGAGGCCATCGGGTCGTAGCCGTCCGGCGAGACGCCCGGCGGCGGCGGATAGGGCGGCGTGAGCGCGGCCTTGCGGGAGGCCCGGGGATACTGCGCCTCCGCCCGCGGATTGGGGCCGGTCGGCGAGTATTCGGGGAACGCGGATTCCTGGGAGGATTCCAGGGCGGCCTCGAAGCGTTCCGCCAGCTCCCGGGCGCTGTTCGGCCGGTCGGCGGCGTCCTTCGCCAAACACCACTGGACCACGGACTCGATCGCGGCCGGCGCCGAACGTCCCGCCCCGAGCAGCGCGAACGACGGCGGCTGTTCGACGGCGTGGGCCAACAGCAGGTCCATCGTCGATTTGCCGGCGAACGGCAGTTGGCCGGTCAGCAATTCGTAGAGGATCACGCCGACGCTGTACAGGTCGCCGCGGTGGTCCATCGCGTCGCCGCGGGCCTGTTCCGGACACATGTAGCCCGGCGTGCCGACGGCGAAGTCGGTGTTGCTGATGGACACGCGCGGGCTGGACTTTCCTTCCGGCCCGAGCAGCTTGGCCAGGCCGAAGTCCATGACCTTGAGCAGCTCATAGGGCGTGTCGGGATCGACGATCATCAGGTTGGCGGGCTTGAGATCGCGATGAATGATCGACTCGGCGTGGGCGACCTGGAGCACCTCGCACAGCATCCGCAGCAGGCGGGCGACGCGGACGGGCGCCAGGCGGGTGTTATTGAGCAGCAGGTTGTCGAGCGTCACCCCCTTGATGTACTCCATGACGATGCACGGCCCTTGCGGGTCGTTGAGCGAGGCGTCGTAGAGGGTGACGGCGTAGGGGTGCTGGAAGCGGGCCATGGCCAGCGTTTCGCGCGCGAAGCGCTCGCGGAACTTGGGGTCGGCGGCGATGTGGTCGTGCATGATCTTGACGACCACTTGCCGTCCGAGGTCGAGCTGGCGCGCGAGGTAAACGCGGCCCATGCCGCCCTCGCCCAGCAAGCGAATCGCCTCATATCGGCCCAGGAAGACGCGGCCCACCATGGAGCGTATCCATCCCGTTCAGAGGTGCGGACCTTATCACTATTGGAAGTGTAGTTCGCAATCGCGGGGCGTGCGGCCGAAATCGTGGCGCGTGGCGCGAGAAGAACACAGCGCCCCTGTTTCTCGCGCCACGCGCCACGCACCACGCGCCACGAATCAAGGCAGGACGCGCACCCGTCGCCCCTCGATGCGTAGCCGGCCCTCGGCGAACAGGCGGATCGCTTCGGGATACGCCTCGCATTCCTGCACAAACACCCGCTCGGCGAGCCGTTCCGGCGTGTCGTCCTCCAGGACCGGCACGGCGCGCTGGGCCACGATCGGCCCGTGATCGTACTCGTCGTCCACGAAATGCACGGTGCAGCCGCTCACCTTGACCCCCGCGTCGAGCGCCGCTTGGTGGACGTGCGTACCGTGGAATCCCTTGCCGCAAAACACCGGGATCAGCGAAGGATGAATGTTCAGGATGCGGCCGCGGAAATCTTCGGGGACCGTCAGCAGCTGTAAGAAGCCGGCCAGACACACGAGGTCGGCGCCGGCGGCGCGGCACCGCTCGAAGAGGCGGCGGTTGAACTCTTCCCGAGAGGGGAAGGCCTTGCGCTCGACGATGGATGCCGGGACGCCGGCGCGTTCGGCGCGGACCAAGCCGAAGGCCTTCGGGTTGCTGGAAACGACCCGGACGATACGCGCCGGCAGGCGGCCGTCGGCGGCGCGGTCCATGAGGTTTTGCAGTGTCGTGCCGCCGCCGCTTAGAAGTACGGCGAGATGAATCGGTTGGTTCATGGTCGGCCCTTTCCGAGCGGCGGCGAGCGGCGCGGCGTCAGCGCGCCGGTGCGTCTACGGTTCCGAGGCGCTATTCTATACCGGCGGCCTGACGCCGCGCCGCTCGCCCGGATTCCCACATCCGTATAATCCCCGGCAGAGGCGACGGCGCCAGCCGATTCGCCATAGGATCCTTTCGGGAGTGGTGATGCGCGCCAACGCGACCTTGTTGATCGACCTGGAAAACTTCTTCCTCGGCCGCGAAGAGAACATCAGCGGCACGCCGGCGCCGCACCTCTATTCCTTCAAGGAAGACCTGGAAAGGCTGTATAGTTTCGCCGTCGATCTGGCCGGCGACCGCCGGCTGGTGGTGCGCCGGGCCTACGCCAACTTCAACGCCTGGCGCATCGCCAAGGAGGGCGGCCCCAAGGAATATTATCTCCAGCCGCTGCCGAACCTGCTCATGGACAAAGGCATCGAGCCGGTCCAGGTGTTCCGCTTCCCCGGCGGCGGCAACAAGAACGCCAGCGACATGCGCCTGGCCATGGACGCCACCGCCCTGCTCAACGACCAGGCCGGCGTCGATTTGTTCATTCTGGTAACGGGCGACGCCGATTTCATCCCACTCGTCCTGGAGCTCAAGCGGCGCGGCGCCGAGGTCGCGGTCATCGGCGTGATGTGGCACACCAAGCCGGTCTTTCAGCGCTACTGCGACCGCTTTGAATACTTCGAGGACCTGGTAGCGGCCCAAGAAATCGAGGCGGACGGCGTGGCCGACCTGGCCCAGGTGCGCGACGCCCTGCACGCCCTTTTGGCGCGGTCGCGGCCGATCCAGTTCGCGGCGGTGAAGCCGCTTTTGGGCCGGTCGCTCAACCGCACCTTCGACCCCACGCGCTTCGACTGCCTGGACACCGGCGATTTCCTGCGGCGCTACGGCAAGGAACTCGACGTCGTGGTGAGCAAGGGCGAACACGACTGGGAGATCACGCTGCCGTCGGAGGGGCGGGAAGCGGCCGAGGTCGCGCCGCCGCTCGCGGGGCCGGCGCCCGTGCCGCCGCCCGCGCCGCAGGGTTTGGCGCTGTTCACGCCGCCGGCCGTGCCGTTTTCCGGCGTGATCGACTACCGCGACCTGCTGGAGCGAGGCATACCGCGGATCTATTTAGTGCCGTTCGCCGCGTGGCAGACGATCACCGAATGCCTGTTCCGGCAGGCCGTCGGCGAAGGGACGGAGCGTCCGGTAGTCTTCTATTACGATCTGCTGCGTAGTCTTACGGCCGCTTGTGAGCGGGACGGCATGATGGACGCCGAGCGTCGCGTCAAGGCGGTGACGTTTCAGGTGTTCAAGGCCGGCTGTCTGTTGTGCGCCGACGGGCTGACGGCGGCGGACGTGCGCGACTTCAACTGGGCGCGGCCGGCGCGGCTGGACCCGACGCTGTCCACGGCCGACGACTTGCGTCGGCGGACGCACGGGTTCATTGTGCGGTTGTTGCTGGAGCGGTTGGAGGAGCGCGGCTGGCCGCGTCAGATCGACGCCGGCCGGCTGGCGGAATTGCTGTACGGCCCCGGCACGACGCCGGAACAGGTCCAGGGGCTGAAGGCGCTGGCGGAAGGCGTCATCGGCGAGCGGGGGGCGTGATTACCAGCCCGACGCGCCAGCGAGGGATTTCGCTCAAACCCCTCGCTGGCGCGTCGGGCTGGTATGCATGCGCCGCGATCCTGCCACGGCAGCGTGATCTCGACCTTACCCGACCTGCGAAGGTCGTTGACGAGGCCCAGGCGCATCTCCTCGACGCAGAACTCGCGCACGTCGTCCTTGATCTTGGCGTAGTCCGACGGCTCGCCGGCCTTGCGCTCCGTCACCTTGAACAGGTGCGGGCCGTAGCCGGTCGGCGTCACGTGACCTTCGGCCGCCGTTCACGCCCCCGCGACCGGGTTTTCCGCCGCCGGCTTGGCCTTGGCGCCGAACGTCGTCTTCCACATCGCCTCCGCCTGATCTAGCTGTTCCTTATAGTAGTGTTTCAGGTCCTCCGTCCGCGGAACGTGGCCCTGGTGGACGCGGCGGTAGTAGTAGCAAAACGCCTTGCCCAGCGCGAACGTGGACGCGTAGGCCAGCGCGGCGCCGGCCATCGCCCCCATCACCGATCCCACGAATGGGATCAACTTCAGAAGTTCCACCACCGTCATACGCCCCGCCTGCCGGGCCAGGGCGCCCAGACCCATGCCGCCGGCGATCTCCAGGAAACGCTTGCCGTCCATCGGCTGGCCGTACAGCTTCGCCAGGTGGTAGATCATCCGCGACTGGATGCCCGACAACAGCATCAGGTCCAGCACCGGCACCGGCACGGCCCCGGCCGACGCGGCCAACGAACTGTAGCCGAGGATGTGCGGCAGACTCTCCCGGGCGTACAGGTCCTGTAATTCGTGCGTCGCCTCGTCCAGGGTCCGCAACGTCTGGCCGACCGCGGCCGGCAGCACCTCCAACAGTTCCTGGCGCAGCCGCGGGCCGCCGTATTCGGGGTCGTTAAAACCCTCCTCCGGCGGCGTCAGATCGACCAGCGCCACGCGATCCGCCAGCTTGTCGAAGCGGCGGTGCTGCTCGGCGGCGCTGCGTATCAAATCCTCGGACACCGGCGGCGTCGGGACTTCCGTTTGTTGGCCGTCCTGGTCGAAGGGATAGGGCTGCGGGTGCTGCTGTTGCGGGTAGGCTTCGTGGAGACAGGTCAGCACCAGGACGACCGGCCGGCGCGGCTGGGCCTGACGGAGCGTGCGCAAATGCTTGATCACATTTTCCTGGGCGTGGTCCAGCACTTTGACGACGACGACGACGACGTGGGCTTCGTTGTTGAAGCGGGCGAGGTCTTCGGCCGGGTCGTAGCCGGGTTCGTCGAGGCCGCGCGTGTCGAGGAAAATGGCCAGCGGCGCTTCCGGCGTCGGGAACTGGTAGAGGCTGGAGAAGCGCGTGCAGGGCTGAAAGCCCTTGCCGATCTCGGCGCGGTCGGCGCCGGTGAGGTACTTGATGACGGAGGTTTTGCCGCTCTGGGTCTTGCCGAACATCCAGAAGACCGGCACCGGCAGCCGTTCGCGCAGGTGGTCGAGCTGTTTCTGGATGCGTCCGCTCCGATCCGATACGGTGAACAGACGCTTGAGCCGATCCAACATGACGGCGCCTCTCGGTCGCGGGTCCACGTCGATGCGTGGTGCAGCTGCACGAAACGTGCCAACGTCTCTTGTGTATTGTATAGGCGCCTCGTTCCGTGGATGTGCCTCTCGATCCAAGCAATGGCCGGCGAGCGGCGCGGCGTCAGCCCGCCGGTGTAGCATAGCGCCACGGAACAGGAACTACACCGGCGGGCTGACGCCGCGCCGCTCGCCTACTTCGAGAGGCACACCCTCCGGAGGCGCGCCCACCCGTCCAATCGCTCTTGACCTCGAAAAACGCTTTGGCTATGTCGCCGATGCTTCGGCAGGTGCTTGCCGGCCCGGCTGCGGGCCGCACGGAACGGACCAAGGAAGGAAGGCATGGCGGACACCTATCCCGGCAAATTGCAGCTGTGGGAAGGCTGGTTGCCGTCCCTCGTCCAGGGGCAGACGGTGCAAGGGCGCACCGTCGGGCCGCGCGCCGACGCCTTCGCGGCCCGTCTCTTCGCCGCCGAAGCGCTCCAAGCCGACCGCAAACCGCGCGAAACGGCCGAACCGTTCACGCTGCAATGGTTCCTGGAAGCCGAAAGCGTTCGCTACGGCCGTCACGGTAAATGGCTGCCGCGGTTGCTGGAGTTCGGCAAACACTCCGGCGAATGTCTGCTCGGCCTCGGCGACGGCCTCGGCGCCGACTGGGTGCAATACGCCCGCTGCGGCGCCGTCGTCACCGCGTGCAGCGCCTCCGAAGACACCCTCGCCCTGGTGCGGCGGAATTTCGAGCTGCGCGGACTGGCCGGGCAGTTTATCGCCGCCGACCCGGCCCGGCTGCCGCTGGAATCGGCGTCGATCGACGTGGCCTGCGTGAGCAACTTGCTCCATACGGTCCCCGACCCGGCCGCGCTGGTCGAGGAAATCTACCGCGTCCTCAAGCCGGGCGGCAAAGTCCTGGCCCTGACGCCGGCCCGCTATGGCGTCGATTACTGGGCGGCCTGCTGCTTCCCCTGGCGCGGCTGGTTTCGCCGCGGGGCGACGCCGCCAGTCGGCGGCCACAGCCGCCGCGGCCTGCGCCGCCTGTTCCTCCACTTCACCGAACACCGCGTCTACAAACGGCACCTGCGCCGCTCGGAGACGCCGCACCTGCTGCGCTGGATGCCGCCGCCGCTCTTGGAACGCCTGATCGGCCGCTTCCTGATTCTCAAGGCGTTCAAGCCGCTGAGCGCGGCCATCAGTTTGCAGGCGGCGGCGTAGGAAGGGACGGGGAGAAAAAAGCGACAGGCCCGCGAACCG
>Ga0182024_10002319_pt1 | contig 47524 bp, 52 predicted proteins | sample P32metaG_FD_120480 | JGI IMG/M metagenome (GOLD analysis project Ga0182024, IMG submission 120480) | Permafrost microbial communities from Stordalen Mire, Sweden - P3-2 metaG (Illumina Assembly) | ecosystem: Environmental > Terrestrial > Soil > Wetlands > Permafrost | place: Sweden: Stordalen... | reverse complement strand
CGGCTCTCCGTCACTTCCCAGCTCAAACCCAATCCCAGCAGTTCATGAAATAATTTTTCAGGTGTCATCCTCAAAAACTACCCACACCCTATCCCTATTCCACTCAAAACATTGAGGAACCTTGTGTTACCGGTTAAGTCGTTGATCATAAACACTTGTTGCCGTGTTGCCGATTTTCCGGACCATCATGTCAGTACATAGTTGGGGTGCAGAGTTTCGGGCTGAGTCGGCGTAATTCGTGTTATGCAGTCGGGCTTCGGGCTGATTCGGGGTAATTCGTGTTAAAAAACAACAATAAGTTGCAACTGTGTTTCTGATACGGTTTCCCCCCAGTTATTCAGCCGGCGGCGAGGAGAGCCCGGAGTACCATATCCCCGCATGCGATGCGGTGTTTACCCCATTTTACAGATTAGCCGCACATGCGAAACTGATGGTGGAGTGTTGGTCGCCGTAGAGTATGATCAGGCATCCCGGATAGTTCCTGCACTCCATTTGCCAAATGAAACATACACGGATGTATTTCGAGCTTCAGGGCCGAGTGGGCGCACATTGGCTCAGAGGTTTTTCCTCGCTCCTGCTGTTGGCGGGGATGGGAAGCGCGGTGTTCCCCGCGACGGTGGCGGCGGATAACTTCGCCGTCCAGATTTACACCACCAACTCCCCGCCGCCCACGCCAACCCTGGCCGAACTGCCGCTGATGAGCCAGGTCACCCAGGCGGGCATTACGTGGACGTTCTCTTCTCCCGTGCCGGTGGGCCAGTTTGTGAATGGCGACTATTATGTGGTCGGATCCGCCACCGTTACCAACATCCAGCCGCCTGCCACCAATGGGTTCAATGGCTCGATGTTGAATATCCAGGTGAACATTCAACAAAGCGGGTTTGACTCGCGGATTCAGGATGACCGATATAATGCGGCCTTGTGCGTTTATCCTCCGATCACGTTGACCCCGGGCAATAAACTGGTTTCGTGCATCAGCGCGCCGACAAATCTACAAAGCGTGATGCGACCGGATGACCAGTCCGTCAGTCCGGTGGCCTCGGTCTCGATTCTCACCAGCATGGCCGCGCCCCTGCCGCCGGACGCGTTTCGACCTTCCTACGCGGAAGGCTCGACCAACATCTATTTCTCCCGATACCTGCAACGGCAATTGCTGCCCACGCTTGCGCCCGTGCAAAATATCCCGACGTTGGCTGAATTTGAAGGCTACCTACAAGGCCCTTGGATAGATTCTGTCTTCTTCAACTACGATGTCCCGGCCCAGTATATGGTCAGTTATGGGCGCGAGGGCGGTTATCTGATGTCCTTCGCGGGTCTGCTGCTGACGTTGGATTTTACCCCGGCGCAAAAGGAGCCTCTTCTGGTTTATCTAATTCAATATGGCATCGATTTATATGGGCTGGTGCAGCAGGGGAGCACCGGCTGGCCCGCCTGGGGCGGGTACGGCCAGGGACGCAAGTTTCCCATTGTTTTGGCCGGCGTCATGTTAAACCAAACCAACATGGCCGCGGTGCAATCGCAATTTGGCGAAGACATGCAAACGATTTGGATCAACCAAACCCCGCCTGCGGGCACCTACACACAGTCGTGGCACACGAAGCCGCAGACGGTGGTCTATGGCGGCCATGTGGGCATCAATGGGAATTCCGTCAATCCGGGCTGGGGCCCTTACGAGCATCTGCAACCTTCGGCGTGGGCGAACAATGTGGGCGAGGACTATCGCCGCTGTTGCACCAGTGTCTCGTGGGTGGGAGAAGCGCTGGCGGCCCGTCTCATTCCGGGAATGCAAGCGGCCTGGAACCATCCGCAGTTTTTTGCTTACGTTGATCGATGGATGTTCGTCCCCGATGATCCAATAGACCTCGCCACCATGCAAAGCGAAGCGGGCCTGGGCGGCTTCGTTCCTGACTTTTTGCAGGGAGAGTCGTGGTTAATCCTCAGCGGCGGCGGTTACGACGAGCCTTACACCGATTTCGTTGATCTCATGTGGGCGGCTTATCGGAACGTCCCGCAGATTTCCGCCATCAGCCCACTCCCGGGCGGTTCATTCTCCTTCACCGTGACGAACCTGAACCCGAACAAAACGAATTTCGTCCAGGTCTGCACCAACTTATCCGCCGGCAACTGGACCACCATCAGCACCAACATCACCGGCGTCTGGGGCGTCATCAGCACGAATGTCGTCGGCGCCAATATTATCGTCACCAACGTCACCGGCACCAACTTCTTTACGTTCCAAAGCCAGTACGTCACCAACACCCGACGCTTGTACCGCGTGATGCAACTGCCGTGAATACATGTTCCGAGAAATTAGGGGGGGCCCATCAACCGTGAGGCTGGTAATGAATGGCGACCATGCGGTGATCCAGTTCGATGACTGAATAGCCCCAAGGGACGTAGCGGTTGGGGCCTTTCTGGTCGGGTTGCTCGATGCGCCAGGCGGTGACTGTCCAGCCATCGGATGATTTTGAAACCTCCCATTCGGCGCGGTCGGCCCACGTCTCGTTTTGTTGCAAGACACGCCGCGCAATTTCGATCTGTTCGCGGTAGCGGCCTTGCGGGTCCTCGGGATGCTCCATGCGGATGGCCGTCTCTCCGCCGCATCCGCACAGCAACAAAAGAAATAACGCTATAACTAAAATCCAGCCTCTGGCCATCATCCTTAATATCGGCGTGAGATTCTTCGGCTTTAATTGGACAGGGATAAGCGCGGCCTCCGTGATTTCCTTTTGCACCCGCTGGGGATTTAGGCTCTGATCATGCCATGAATAAGGCCCCCGTTACGTCCTTCGTTTTACTCTGGATGGTGTTTGGCGTCGGCGCGCTGGCGTCCGGAGCCGGAGCGTCAGAACCGATTGTGCTTTGGCCAAACGGCGCGCCGGGCGAAATAGGCGTTGTCGGCAAAGAGCATGACACAACCGCCGCGACCAACCGTTTCGTGGCCGGCAAAAGAGTGATCCGCCTGAGCAATGTCAGCATTCCGACTATTACCCTGTATCGCCCGTCAAAGCACAAGGACACCGGCGCGGCAGTGCTCGTTTGTCCCGGCGGCGCTTACCATTTTGTCGTAACGGATCTGGAGGGCACGGAAATCTGCCAATGGCTCAATTCAATTGGCGTGACCGGTGTCCTGTTGAAATACCGCGTTCCAACGCGCCCCGGGGACGATACTCACCTGCTGCCGTTGCAGGACGCGCAACGCGCTTTGGGACTCGTCCGGTTTCATGCCAACGATTGGAACCTGGATCCGAAGCGAATTGGTATCATCGGATTTTCCGCCGGCGGTCATCTCACGGCGCATCTGAGCAATAATTACGAGAGACGGTCCTATGAATCCATGGACGAGGCCGATCAAGCCAGTTGCCGTCCGGATTTTGCGATGTTGATTTATCCGGCCTACCTTGTGCCCAAGAATCCGAAGACCAACAATTATGCGCTCTCGCCGGAATTCAGAGTGACCGCAAATACGCCCCCGACGTTTCTGATGCAAACCGAGGACGACGGTTTAGGCCCCGAAAACTGCCTTTTTATTATCTGGCGTTGAAGAACGCCCACGTTCCAGTGGAGATGCACCTGTATCCAATCGGCGGACACGGTTACGGTCTGCGCCCATCAGACCAATTGTTCACGACGTGGCCAAAGCGCGCTGAAGAATGGCTGCGGGTGTCGGGATTTTTGATGAGAAAAAAGAACTGAAAAAAGATTGGGACGGGAAATCTTTCTACGTGATGAGCGAGGCATTTTCTAACTCTTCCCGTAGAATTCTTCGACGACGCTGCGGAAATTGTTTTCGGCCACTTTGATGATTCCCATTTCACGCTCGGCGGCTTCCGCTGAATCGCTGGCGTGCGCGGCGTTAATCATGATGTTTTGGCCAAATTCGCGCCGGATGGATCCCGGCGGCGCTTTGGAGGGATCGGTCGGGCCAAGGACATCGCGGATTTTGCGGATGGCTTCGACTCCTTCATAGACCAGCGCTATGCACTTTTCCGTTCCCGGTTGCTCCAGTTGCTGCGGTTCGCATTCGGTGGGGGAACGGCCGGACATGAATTTGACAATGTTCTCGAATTGATTGTCGCCAAAATGGGGGCCGAGAATTTCGCCCAGTTGCTTTTCCGTCGGGCCGGGCAATTTGAAGCCGAATTCCTTTTCCAAAATGGCCTTGGCCCGCGAGGCGACGACGTCTTTGAGCTTGGTGCGCAGGACTTCGCGCACAGGCCCGTAAAATTCCGTCGCCTGGGCAACGCTCATGCGGTGGACTTTAATCCCCACAATATAAAGGCCCGTGCGGGAAAGAAAATCGATCACGTTGCCGGGCCGGCCAGTGGCGAACCGGAAATTGTCCGGTTTAATGAGGACCAGGGTGCGCTGCGGCACGTCGCCCGGTTCATAGGGCAGCGTGCGTTGCACCAAACCGCCGTCGGTATCGGAATAGTGGGACCAAAGTTTGAGCTTGATGCCCGCTTCTTCGGGAGATGGGGCCGCGAGGACAGCCGGCTCGAAATACCGCACGTTGGCGTGTTCATCCAGAATCAGGTCGCCGTAGGTGTCGCGAATGGTTTCGCCGCCGCGGCGTTCGGCCGAAATGTTGCCAATGACAGAGCGCACCTTGCGCACGGCTTCTTCGCCGCGGAACAGAAGCATCATGACGCGGCGCGGGCGCTGCGTTTTGGGATCGGGCGCGAGATTGCGCAGGATGTAATCGCGGATCAATTCCTGCACGCGCCGGTCTTGTGAATCGGCCGCGGAAACAATCACATCGGAATACTGCTGCACCAATTCGTTGCTTGGCGCGAACATGCGCGCGGCCACCATGTCGAGGCCGGTGCGGGTGATTAATCGCGCCAGAATTCCGCCGGTGCGGGATTTGTGAAGCGTGTAGGGCGTGATGATGACGTAAGCGAGTTGTTGCGCCATAGGATGTGTTAGGTCGGCTGGCCGGAGCTTTTCGCCGTTGTCGCCGCTTTACCGCCAAGTATCTTAAACATCACCACGCCGCAAGTCGGACATTTGCCTTTGATCGCTTTTCGGCCGTTCTTCATCGTCTCTTCCACCGCCTCAGCGATCTCTTTCTTTGCTTTGCATTTAACACAATATCCTTCAGGCATAAAATTGTTCTGCATAGGGCGCATCAGGCACGACTGTGCAGTGGTCATACTGTAAGAGGCGACTATCGCCACCGTCAACTTTTAAAAGTCCAATCCTCATACAACCAATTGAAATTAAGCAAGATATAGACAATTACGAAGAGGCGCGGGCCGCCTTGCGCAGTTCGGTTTTGAGGATTTTGCCGGTCGCGTTGCGAGGCAGCGCCGGCAATAGAACGACTCGCCGCGGGACTTTATAGTCCGCTAAACGTTCTTTGGCGAATTGCAACAACGCCGCTTCCTTCAATGCAATCCCGTCGTGCGCCGCGACGAAGGCCAATGGTTGTTCGCCTTTCCTCGCGTCGGGCACGCCGATGACTGCGGCTTCTTTGACGCCGGGAAATGTGTAAAACACTTCCTCGATCTCGCGGGGATAGACGTTGATGCCATTGACAAGCAGCATGTCTTTCTTTCGGTCCGTGATGTAGAAATAGCCGTCGGCATCGGCATGACCGATGTCGCCCGTCAGCAGCCAGCCGTGACGCATCACCTTGGCGGTTTCTTCGGGCTGCTTCCAATAACCGAGCATGACATTGCTGCCGCGCACGCAGACTTCCCCGGTTTCGCCGGGCGGCAGGATTTCACCGGAATCGTTTTGCACGGAGACCTCGACGCCGCAAATCGGGACGCCAATCGAGCCGGCCTTCCACGGGCCGCGAACGGGATTAAACGAAACCACCGGGCTGGCCTCGCTCAGACCGTAGCCCTCCAACAAGGGAATCGGGAAGCGCGCGGTGAACTCCTTCAAAACCTCGGCCGGTAACGGCGCGCCACCGCTGATGCATAGGCGCAACGGCAAATCGACCGGGACCGAGCCGTGGGTCAGCGCGCGGAAGAATTGCGGGACAGCCGGCAGCAACGTGGCCCGATGTTGTATGATTTCGGCCACGATGTTCTTTGGCGGATGCAGCGTTTTGATTAACACCATCGAACCGCCGATCAGCAGGGGGAGCAAGACGCCGACCGTCAGCATGAAGCTGTGGAACATCGGCAGCAGCACGACAATCCGGTCTTCCCCTACCGCTTCCAGCACGCGCTGGCAGCTTTGCACGTTGGCGAGCAAGTTACCGTGGGAAAGCATCGCGCCTTTGGGATGACCCGTCGTGCCTGAGGTGTAGATGATAATGGCCAGCTCGGATTCCGCACTGGGGCACTCCTCTGCTTCCTCCGGCGCGGTGCTGGCAAAATCTTCGATGACGAGCGCTTTTAGCTCGGGCCGGCCCGCCCGTAATTTCTCGAAGCCTTCGCGCATCGAATCATCGACAATCAGCACGTCAATTCCCGCATCGGCCAGGATGAAACCGACTTCCGCTGGTTTGAGAAAATTGTTGATCGGAACAACAACGGCGCCAGTTTGCAAAATGCCGAAAAGCGCCGGCACAAATTCCGGGCAGTTTTTGAGCCAGATGCCGACGCGATCTCCCGCCCGCACGCCAAATTCCGAGCGCAATTGCGCCGCCACCCCAAGCGACCGCGACCAGAGATCGCCGTAGGAAAATTGCGAGCCGCCCCAAAAAAGCGCGGTCTTATTCGGATCGCGTTGCGCAATTGTTTCCAGGGCGCGGGCCAAATTCATGGCTTCAAAATGCGGGCCGCCGGGATGGAAGTTCAAGGTTTAAAGTCACAGAGCTTTGCCGTAAACTTTGGGGCTGTGATCGATTCAGATGCTAAATTGACGGAATTCCTGCCGGCGTTGCGGGAGGCGGACTGGCTGGCTTTGGACACGGAGGCAGACAGTTTGCACGCCTACCCGGAAAAACTTTGTCTCATTCAAATGAGCACGGCGCAAGGCGATCGCCTGATTGATCCGCTGGCCGGAATGGATTTGCAGCCGCTTTGGCTGGAACTGAAAAAACATCAATTGATCCTGCACGGGGGCGATTATGATTTGCGGCTGCTGCGCAAGAATCATGGTTTCGTGCCCAACCGGATTTTCGACACCATGCTGGCCAGCCGCCTGTTGGGCGAACGCGAATTTGGGTTGGGCAGCCTGGTCAAAAAGCATCTTGGCGTCGTTTTGGAGAAGGGATCGCAAAAGGCCGATTGGTCCAAACGCCCGCTCACGCCGCGCATGGAAGAATACGCGCGCGCGGACACGCTCCACCTCAAGCCACTGAGCGATATTTTGCAGGAATTGCTGCGGCAAAAACAGCGCTTGGGCTGGTTGGAACAATCTTGCGACCGGCTGATTGCCGAATGCGCCATTCCCACCCCCTCCGAACCGGATTTGGTGTGGCGTTTAAAAGGCAGCCACAAACTGGCTCGCGCCTCGCTGGCGGTTTTGCGTGAGATTTGGCGCTGGCGCGAGCAGGAAGCGGTCGCGGCCAATAAACCGCCTTACTTTGTACTCAGTCATGAGGCGTTGGTGGATATTTCCTCGGCGGTGATCGAGCATCGCCCGATCGACAAATGGTTGCCGCGCTATTTTTCGCCGCGCCGCAAAGATGGATTGAGCGAGGCCATTCAAAAGGGCTTGACGCTCGCGCCCACCGAACATCCCGAGATTCTTCGCTTCCAATCGCGCCGGCATACGGAAGTGCAGCGCCAGCGTTTTGCGCAGTTGGAACAGAGGCGAAATAATCGCGCGACGGAATTGGATTTGGACCCGACGTTGATCGCCAGCCGCGCCACCCTTCTCGCCCTCGCCGATGACTGGGACCGACATCAAGGCGACTTGATGGATTGGCAGCGGGAGCTATTGCTGCCCTGACGTTAAAGCAGCATCGCCACGATGGCGGCGGAAAGCAGGTTGGCCATGGTCCCGGCCAGCATGGCCCGAAAACCAAGCCTGGCCAAGTCATCCCTGCGCGACGGAGCCAGCGCGCCGATGCCGCCAATTTGAATGCCGATGGAACTCAAGTTAGCAAAACCACACAACGCATAAGTAGCAATCGTGAAGGATCGCGGATCGATTTGCGCCTTCCACTCACCCAGTTGCCCGTAGGCAATCAGTTCGTTGCCCACCATGCGGATGCCGAGGAGCGACCCAATATGCGTGGCGTCCTTCCAGGGAATACCGATCAGCCACGCCACCGGGGCGAAGAGCCAGCCGAGGACGCTCTGCAAACTCCCCGGAAACCAGTTGATGTAACCATGCACCCAACCCATTAGGCCGTTCACGAGCGCAATCAGCGCCAGAAAAGCAATCAGCATCGCCGCGACATTGAGGGCGAGATGCAAGCCGTCGCCGGTGCCGCGCGCAATGGCCCCAAGCCAGTTGCTATGCTTGTCCTCTTCCGCTGCAACAATATCAACTTTGTGGCCGCTGACCGGTGTTTCCGTTTCTGGCACGAGCGTCTTGGCGATCAGCAAAGTTCCCGGCGCAGTCATGATCACCGCGCCGAGGAGATGTTTCGCCTCGACGCCGGTCGCGATGTAAGCAGCCATAATCCCGCCGCTGACGTGCGCCATACCGGCGGTCATCACGGTCATCATTTCCGAACGCGTGAGCCGCGACAGTAAAGGACGGATGGTCAAGGGAGCTTCCGTTTGTCCCATAAAGATGCTGGCCGCGACGTCTAATGATTCCGCTCCACTCACCCCCATCAGGCGCGTCATCACCCAGGCCGCGCCCTTAATGATTAGTTGCATGACGCCCAAGTGGTAGAGCAGCGCAAAAAACGCTGCCATAAAGACGATGGTCGGCAGAATGGCAAAAGCGAAAACGAATCCGGCTTTTCCGCCAGGATCCGCCAGCGGCCCGAAGACAAACGACGCTCCGGCAAAAGCGTAATGAAGCAGTTCGTTCACCTTGTCCCCCGCCGCCTCCATAATTCTCCGACCCCAATCGAACTTCAGCACCATGAAACCGAAAAATAGTTGCAGGCCCACGCCCCAGGCCACAATTTTCCACTTGACTGCATTGCGGTTGGTGGAGAACGCATAGCAGCCGCCGAGGATGGCCAGAATGCCGAGGATGCTGGTGAATCTTTCCATGATATTATGGTTTTGTTCCTTCGATGATTTTCCTGATCAAGGGGCGGGTTTGGTTCGGCGGCTTCGGACCGATGCGGTAGGCGTCCTTCAATAACGGCAGGGCGCTGGAAAGTTTTGCGCTCTCGTTGTAATGCACGGTGGCGATGCCTTCGCCCTTTTTGACGGCGTCGCCCGTCTTCTTGTGCAGTTCCAGCCCCACCGCATGATCAATGATGTCGTCCTGTTTGTTTCTTCCGCCGCCCAGGAGCAAACTGGCCAGCCCGATTTGTTCGCATTGGATGGATTCAATGAAACCATCCGCCGCCGCCTTGAATTCCACCGTGTATTTTGCTGATGGGAGATTTTCCGGCCGGCCGTCAAAAGAAGCGCCCGCTCCCTGCAAACGGCACATTTCACAAAACTTCCGCCGGGCCTTGCCGCTGGTGATCGTCTCTTCGGCCAGCGCCTTTCCCTCCGCCACATTTTCCGTGCGGCCGCCCAGATAAAACATCCACGCCGCCAAGTCCAGGGAAAGAGAACGAAGGTCCTCGCTCATGGGATGCCGGTCGCCACGCAATATCTCGAGGCATTCGCGCACTTCGAGGCTGTTGCCCACGGCGCGCCCCAACGGCTGGTCCATGCCGGTGATGAGCGCGGCCATGCGTTTGCCCATTCGCATCCCCGTGTCAACCATCATTTTGGCCAGGTGTTCGGCACCTTCCGTCCGTTTCATAAACGCGCCCGAACCTGTTTTGACGTCCAGCAGCAGGGCATCGATCCCCTCCGCCAGTTTCTTGCTCATGATGCTGGCGCAGATGAGCGGAGGACTTTCCACCGTGCCAGTGACATCGCGCAACGCGTACATCCTTTTGTCCGCCGGAACAATTTCCGCCGTCTGACCGACCATGGCACAACCGCAAGCGCCCAGGACATTGATCAATTCCCCGGGTGAAAGGTTGACGTTGAATCCCGGGATGCCTTCCAGCTTGTCCAGCGTGCCGCCAGTGTGGCCGAGGCCGCGACCGCTAATCATTGGCACAAGCAGGCCCCCGCTGGCGGCGACGGGCGCCAGGATGAGCGAAGTCTTGTCCCCCACCCCGCCGGTGGAATGCTTGTCCACTTTAGCCCCCGGCAGCGCGCTCAAATCCAGCATCTGGCCCGATTGCAACATTGCCTCGGTTAAGGCCGCCGTCTCCTCCTCCGTCATGCCGCGCAGCAAGACCGCCATCATCCAGGCGGACATCTGATAATCGGGCACATCGCCGCGGGTGAAGGCCTCGACCAGCGACGAAATTTCCTTGCGGGTATGTTCTCCGCCGTCGCGTTTCTTGCGTATCAAATCAACTGGCCGCATAATTCATAATACGAATCCATCCACCAACAACTCCCGCATTGTTCGATTGACAATGCCCTTCGCGCCCAAATACCAAACCACGGCATCAGGGCCGAACTCCGCAATCACCTGGCGGCAGGCGCCGCAGGGCGAACACGGCACGTCGCGCCGGTTTATCACGGCCACGGCGGCAATTGCCGGTTTCCTGGCACTGGCCGCGACAGCGGCAAAGATGGCATTGCGCTCCGCGCAAATCGTCAACCCATAAGAGGCATTTTCGACGTTGCAACCCGTGAAGATCCGGCCATCCGACAGCAACACCGCGGCACCCACCGGAAACTTGGAGTATGGCGCATAGGCGGATTTCATCGCCGTACGCGCATGTCTTAGCAATTTCTCGCGCAGGCGCGCGGATGACGCTGGATTTTTCATGTGTCAAATCAAAAAGACTGCCCAGTGCGTCCTGAGTTTTCGCCCAAATGAATTTGAAGGCAAGCCGCCATTCTGCGCCGGATTATTTTTAGGTCTATTCTCCACTTGGAATTTTCTTGCTTTCTGGTAACGTGTACGAAGAGGTGAATATGAAAACTAATACAAACATGGCGAACGCAGACGAAGTTATTTTTAGCGGGACGCCGGGGGAAAGCAGGCGGCCCTCGACCACGGCAGCTCTCGCGGGAAGCGCCCTGACAACCGTGGAGGTCAAATTCAACGCCGGATTTGGCAATTCGGTTTTTCTTCGCGGAAACGGCGGCGGCCTAAATTGGGAACGCGGCATTCCACTGGTCTGCGTAGATGGTGAAACCTGGCGATGGTCAGGCACGATCCAGGAGCCGATCGTGTTTAAGCCGCTGATTAACGATCGGGTATGGGCGACGGGAAGCGACTTGAAGATCAAGCCCGGCCAAAAGCTTGAAGTGAGGCCCACCTTTGGCTGGCCAGCCTTGATTATTCCGGCAGTGAGGGAGCCATGTTCAATTCCAGCCAGTACTTCAAAATAATCCGGACCGCTTGCCCGAACTCGGCGTGATCGGAATTCTTTTGCAGATAAGAGGTGGCCCCTAATTGGTAGGCGCGATTTATATCTTCCATGAGCGGCGAGTTGGTAAGCATCACAACCGGAAGATCGAGGAAATGGGGCTGCGCGCGCACCCATTTCAAAACTTCAAACCCATCACATTTCGGCATTTTGAGGTCGAGAAAAAGGACTGTCGGCAGCGGATGGACCGCACGATCGGTAAAGGTTCCATTCCCGGAAAGATAATCAATCGCCATCGCCCCGTCGGTCACGACCTGAAGCAAATGGTGAATGCCCGCGCGTTCACACGCCAGCTTCATTACGAAAATGTCGTCTTCGCTATCTTCGGCCAGCAGCACAGTTTTCATTGTTCTAGCGTCCATTTGCTTTTCCTTTTAAGAAACACTTTTCGTTCGTGCGTTTTAGATGTTCAAAGACCATGATAGCTGCATTGGTGCCATCATTGGCTACGTTGCAACTAATTCGTATTGAGAATATTATGTTACTTCATACAACTGGTTTGCCATCCATGACAGTGCAATTTGCGAAATGGACATGAACCCTTTCGCATTCCGCAACGAAGTTTTACGTACTCCGCAAAATAGCAGTGAAAGGGCGCGGTTGCGTGCCCGGATTGACAATCACGGACAATCACCCTGAAAACTGCTGTCCGCACGCGCTATCGGCAATTCAATCTGCCAAAAAAAGCGCTTGCCTTCGGGATGTTCCTGAATAATATTTAACCGTATGGTTAAATGTTCGCCGCGTCTTTTGAACCGCACCTTTGCCGCGCTGGCCGATCCCACGCGCCGCCGTCTCCTGGAACACCTGGCCGGCGGCGACCGCTGCGTCACCGATTTGGCCAGACCGTGTTCCATGTCCTTGCCCGCGGTATCAAAACATTTACGCGTGCTGGAAAATGCGGGATTGATCCGTCGCCGACGCTGCGGACGGGTGCATCGGTTGAAATTGGAGGCCGCGCCGATGCAACAAGCCTCGCGCTGGATCGAGGAATATCGCCAATTCTGGGAACAGAGACTAGATCGCCTGGACGAATATTTAAAAAAACTGCAAAGGAAGGAGAAAAAACATGCTCACAAAAAAGAAAGCCGTTAAGGATTACACAGGAGAGGAATTTGTCGTTGCGCGCCAGTTTGTCGCGGCGCGCGCGCTTGTTTTCCAAGCGTGGACCGAGGCCAGACATTTGGCTCAATGGTGGGGGCCGCGCGGGTTTACCAATCCCGTTTGCCAATGGAACGCGCAGCCCGGCCACCTCATTCACGTCGTCATGCGCGCGCCCAACGGGGCGGATTATCCGATGGGCGGCGAGTTTCGCGAAATCGTTGCGCCCGAGCGCTTGGTGTTCACCAGCGGCGCCCTGGATGACAAGGGGAATCTGCTGTTTGAATTTCTGCACACCATTACGTTTGTGGAACGGAAAGGCAAAACGACGCTCACAATCAAATCCCGCGTCATCAAAACCACAACCGACGCAAATAAATATATTGGCGGGTTCGAAGCCGGTATGAAGCAAAGCCTGGAAAAGCTGGCCAATCATCTCGCAGAAATAGACACTCCGCTCCCCATCCAACGAACGGTCAACGCCCCCCTTGCCACAGCGCCGAAAAAATTTGGGGAAAATGAGACCGCCGGCCGGGAGATTGTCCTTACCCGCGTGGTCGATGCACCGCAGGAACTGGTGTGGCAGGCGATGACAGACCCGCGGCACTGGGTGCATTGGTGGGGGCCGCGCGGCTTTACCACCACAATCAAGACAATGGACGTGCGGCCACGCGGCCTCTGGAAACACGTCATGCACGGGCCCGATGGCATTGATTATCCCAACGAAAGCGTATTTACTGAGGTCGTGAAACCCGAACGCATTGCCTTTTCGCACCGCGGCGGCCGCAAAGGAGGCACCAACGTGCAATTTGAGGCAACATGGACTTTCGACGCAGTGGATGCCGGCAAAACCCGGGTCACCATCCGCATGGTCTTTCCCTCGGCAACAGCTCGCGACAAGGTGGTCGAAGAATACGGAGCGATAGAGGGCGGCAAACAAACCCTGCAACGACTGGCGGAACATTTGACGAAGATGCCTTGACAAGTACATTTCAAAAACCACCACGAATTGAAAGGAATAACCCATGGCCATTGAACTTGCTTCCATATCAAAAAAGATGCTCTGGACCGGGCGTATCATGAGTGGGCTAATGGCGCTTTTGATGGTCATGAGCGCCGTCATGAAACTGATAAAACCACCAGCCGTTGTGGCGGGCTTCGCTCATTTCGGTTTTTCTGAAAGCCTCATGCTCCCGCTGGGAATCCTGGAACTGGTTTGCACCATTGTTTATGTGATTCCGCGCACCTCCGTTTTAGGCGCGATCCTATTGACGGGCTATCTGGGCGGCGCCACCGCCACCACGGTCCGCGTGGACGATGCGTTTTTCGCTCCCGTCATTGTGGGGGTGCTGATCTGGGGCGGCCTTTTCCTGCGCGATCCCCGCCTGCGCGAACTCATTCCTCTTCGGCGCTGAGATTGTCCAGCCTTACATGGAGCGCTTTTTGCTGGCCGCCATCGGGAACCATACTTTGCATGGTATAGACGCGCCTTCCTACTATGGCTCAAAACATAACGCTTTCGGCAATCGGTTTTGTCCTTCACAACCGAAATAATCTTCAATATTTCTGTTTTAACATAAAACCCTTACCATCAGGTATTTAAATGCTTGCAATTTGCAATAAAGCAATTTTTTTATCTGTTCTCTTTGACAGAAATCTGCCAAATATGTATCCTACATCGAGGCGCGGGATTCCGGTTCTTGGAGTTTTGACTCAAAAGAGCAACCAAAGCGGGAGAAGTGTCCGCGTTTATAGCGATTTTCCGCGGGTAGAATCCGCGGGGTTATTAATGAACCTTAACACCGTATTGGTGTCGTATTACTTATGTTGAGAAAGAGAATCATTCGGGTCAATGGTAAAAGAAGCGTTCCTAATTTCCTGCCCAGGAAGAAACCAGCAGGAGCCAAAGAGGCGCGTTTTACCCTGCAAACTCCTGTCAACGGCAAGGCCAAATCCAAGAATGGGGCGGGCAGCCCTTCCAATGGAGGTCTGCATCCGCCACAACCCGCCGCGCCCGTCGTAGCCGCGTCGCCTGACGCCGTCACCACCGATTCTCCTGTCATCGCGGAAAAGATCAAAGATTTGCTCCGCCTCGCGCAGGATCAGGGCTATGTCACGTATGACGACATCAACGACGCCATCCCGGATGACATCGTTTCCCCTGAGCTTTTGGACGCCATTTATTCCAAATTGCGCGGCTTCGAAGTCGAAATCGTGGAAGCGCCCGACTTGGATCGTCCGAAGGCGCCTGAACCGGAAGAAGAACCCGTCGAGGAAAGCCGTTTGGATATCCTGGACGATCCCGTCCAAATGTATCTACGCCAAATGGGCAAAGTGCCTTTGCTCACCCGCGAGCAGGAAGTGGAGATCTGCAAACGCATCGAAGAGGGCGAAACTGCGGCGCGCCGCATTTTGTTTGGATTCGGTTTTACGGGCAAAGAACACATCGCCCTGGCGGAGAAGCTGCTTTCCGACCCGCCCCGCGAACGCTTTGACCGGGTAATTGTTGACAAGAAAGTCGAAAGCCGCGCCAGTCATTTGACCGTGCTGCGGCGGCTCGTCCGGCGCGCGCGCGACCTGGACCAAAAACTGGACAAGGCTTATGAACAATGCCGCCCCTCCGGCGCCAAGCCCGCGGCCCCGCGTTTTCTGAAGAATTTTCAGCGCCTGCACAATGCGCTTCAGGCCTCCTTTCCGAAATTCTACTACAAGCCAAAAGTGGCCGAGGAAATCATGCTCGTTTCGGACAATGCCGCCGACCAGTTGCAAACCACCCTGCGCTCCATCGCGGAATTGGAAAAGCGCCGCAAGTCCGCGTCCAGAACCACGCAATTGTCCGCCGAACGCGCCAAGCTGGCCGCGCTGGAAAAATTTGTCCGCATGCCGCACGCCCAATTTCTGGCCGATCACAGTTCCATGAAAAAGGCCGCCGGCCGGGCCGACGACGCCAAGTGCGAAATGGCCGCCGCCAATTTGCGCCTGGTCATTTCTATCGCCAAAAAGCACACCAATCGCGGCCTCTCCTTTTTGGACCTCATTCAGGAAGGCAACATGGGCCTGATGAAGGGCGTCGAAAAATTCGAATATCAGCGCGGCTACAAATTCTCCACTTATGCCATCTGGTGGATTCGCCAGGCCATTACCCGTGCCGTGGCCGACCAAGCCCGCACCGTCCGCATTCCAGTCCACATGATCGAGGTCATTAATCGCCTCATGCGCGTGCAAAAGCGCCTCATGCAGGAATTGGGCCGCGAAGCCGAACCGGAGGAAATCGCCGACGAATTGAATCTTCCCGTGGAACGCGTCCGCGCCATTCTCAAAATGGCCCAGCAATCGGTCTCGCTCCAGGCGCCCGTGGGCGATGGCGACGACGCCAGCGTCGGAGATTTTATTGAAGACAAAAAGGCGGCCAATCCTTCGGACGTGACCAGCTACAGTTTGCTTAAGGACACCTTGAGCGACGTTCTGGCCACCCTGACCGAGCGCGAGCGCAAGATTGTTGAAATGCGCTTTGGCCTGGTGGACGGCTACGAACGGACCTTGGAAGAAATTGGCCGGCAATACAACGTGACGCGCGAGCGCATCCGCCAGATCGAAGCGAAGGCGTTGCGTAAAATGCGGCACCCCACTCGTCTGCGCCATTTGCAAGGCTTCCTCGAAAACGAGGAAACCGTGTTCCAATAATTCCCGGCTGGATTCTGTGCGGGTTGATTAGTCCGTCGCCACTCGAGAGGTGACGGGTTCGGATCGCCCGCTCCTTCCATTGGCCTGATCGGGTGACCAATAAGGGGCGGATTCCCCCCATTCATGTTTGCGTCGTGAATGCGTCGGAGCCATCTCGACCATGTTCTGGGTTAATTCGGCCATTTCCAGAAGATGCGGGAGGTTTTTCGGCTTGCCGCGCGCGGCGATTTTTCCCCCGGCCGCGATGGCCACTGCAAATGGAACTCCTTCCGGCTTGAGATGCTCCGGGAAATCTTCCAGGATCGCCACAGACATCGATTCCAGGGATTTATCCGCAATGTAGCCCGCGGCTGCGGAACGCTCGATGTCGATTACGGCCAACAATGTGATTTCCGCGGAAGATTTTTTTTTGGCGAAGCCTTTGATTGCTTCGGGCAGCAATCCGCACGCGCTGCATTTGGGCGCAAAAAATACCACGAGGCAAGGGGTCTTTTGCGCGCCGCCGAATCGAAAATCGCCGCCTTTGACGAGCGACAGGGTGTGTTCGGGAAATTCGCTGAACGGGGCAAAAATCTCGCCGCGCTCCTTCACGCCATTGAGACGAAGGGCCAGTTGGCCCAATTGGCGCATGAGCGACAACACAATCAAGCAGAGCGCCAAAATCACGGCCCATTGCAAAATCATGGAGGTCACCCAAATCGAATTCATATCATGAGAAATCGTTAAAATATATTTTCCGTTGATTGACGAGTGCCACGGCACATGCCCAAAGACAAAGCGCCCCAACCACCACGGTCAACCGCCCCAGCACGGCAGAAACATCCGGGCTCCAAAATGCAATTGGCCCCGGTTCCCTCGCCACCAACAGGGTGGCGCCAATCAAAATTATATTCCGCACCATGCCGCTGCCCGTGGTCGCAGTGTTGGCAGCCTCGCCGAAACAGGCGCAACCTTTAATCCCGCGCCACCACATCACCGCCAGCGCCAGCGTGAAAGCAGCCAGCATAATAATGGCGCATTCGAGCGCTTTTTTCTGCGTGATTCCGCTTAGGAGGAAGGCTCCCAGCGCCAGTTCAATCATTGGCACAACGGCCGCGACCGGTCCCACGAGCGGCCGCGGCAAAAGGCCGCGCAACACTGTGCGAAAGGCGTCCTTGGCCCGCAGCTTGGCAATCGCTGCGATTACAAAAACCGTCACAAGAAGCAAAATAATCGCGCCTGGCATTGGCTTTGATTGCGAAACCGCCTCGCCCCTTTCTTCCCTCGAGGCGGTTCCACAGAATCGTTTCTTATCGCAAATCCTTTAGGAATTCGGGCACAGGATGTCCGGATTACAGCCGCTTCCCTGAGTAATCGGCGAGCCTAACGCCGACGATTCGACCCACCCACGGCACCCTTGGGGGATGTATTGACAACAATACGCCTCGACGCAACTCCAAGTGGTGCCAGCACCGGATATATAGCCGTAACGCATGATCACGTCCCCGGGCACGGTCCACCCGAATGTCGTGCTGTCAGCGGCATAACGGAGATAAAACCTTTGGTCGCTCGGGTCGGTCGGGTAGGCGACGATCGGGCGGTAGGTCTGACTGCAAGTTGGGTTGCCCACGCCCTCGCCTCCGCAGCTATTCATCGGGCAGGCACTGTGCGCATAACGACAATCAAAGTCATACCCCGCCGGCCCGCACAGCGTTGCCAAACTGTTATCGCCGACCGCATAGGTCACTCCGCCGACGCTATACGGCATCCAGCCTTGGCGGGCGTAACCCGGCCAATAGCCCCAGATAAAGCCAAATTGGTTTTCGCGAGGACCAGGATCCGGGCACCCGCCGCTGACGGATCCGCTGCGATTACTGCAACGTCCAAATTCCGCGCCGACAGGAATGACAATGTCGCCACCCGTTGAGTAAGTGACCGGGTCGGCGCTAAAAGAAGGGCCTTTGCGCAAGACCACTCCATCATAACCCGATTCGGCTGCGACGACTTCCCAGGGTGAATAGCAAACGTTGACGTTCACTTGCCCCCAACATTGTTCGGGCGTGCAGGCAGCCATTGCCTTGGATGGCTTGAGAATCAAACTGGTGGTACCGAGGACAATAACCCCCGAAGTCATGCGCCCAATAAAACTGCGGCGCGAGGTGCCTCCAGCCAGCCGCAAGCTGGCTTTGTTAACAACTTTATCTATCTTGGAAGCAAGCCCTTTAACCTTCGAATCTGTTCTTTTAGCTTTCATATTTATTCCTGTTTTTTGTTTCCAGGACGTGCTTGATGAAACCTGTACAGGACAGGCTTCGCGGCCTGGATGTGATGTAATTGCCGACGATGTTGGGCGCTAAAATAAACTTCGTCAAGCGAAATCTTAAAATCAATCGGTTTTTGGTTGGCGGTTTGCATAAATAAATTATTCAACGTGGTTTTTTTCGTTTTGGATTTAATCGCCGTCGAGCCACACCGGCCACGCCCTGGCTTTGCACTCTGCACTCCCCACTTGCGATGCCTTGGCGGCAGACGGTGACGTTATAAATTGGTCTGATTCACCTTGACCCAGCCTGACTGGGTTTTCCCGGCGCAAGGCGGGTTTGTCCCGCACGTCATTCATGTTCAAGTGGTTGTGCAGACTGCTGCCAATATCCTGGCTTCGCCGATCGGTTTGACTGGTTTGACTGGTTTGACTCGCCAAATTCATAACTTTACCCGCTCTCTATGTTTCTTCCGCACCCCGATCGGTTAAGCAAAAGGGGAATCCTCCTCCCCCCAGTATCCCCCGTAAAATCCGTAAAATCGTTCTCTCCAGTTTTGGTTGGAATCAATTGGGCCGCAGAAGGTCCTGCTGAAAAATGGCAAAAATCCATTTTACGGATTTTGCGGATTTCTTTGCGGTCCTTTTCACGCCGTACTATCGCGGCGTGTTTATCCGCACGAATCGCAGCGATTACGACGGACCCGCCCGCCAAAATTGCTTCAGCGACGGCGGACTTATCGCGCCAGAGCAGCGCGAAGGCGGGTTCCTTCATGTTCTCTTCTTGTCTCATTTTCGACCAAAAGCGCATCGCTAATTCGTTAAAATACGTATATATTTAAATGTTCAATTGTCAAATTGTTATTTTTAAGTATTTTTTCCCAGCGGAGGGTGCAATGCCAGGGCACAGTTTTCCCGCGTATCTCGATCCAAGAGCGGGCTATCCGCAAACATCACACTGATAGCTTGTTGCATCAGGGATGGTGATTCAATTCTTTTGTCGCCGGGCGGTTGAAAATCGGCCACTTGTGGGCACTTAAAACCAGCCACTTCGAAGTGCTTTATTCATATCAAGATTGTTGATGCAAGCAAGGGCTTTCAATTTCTTCATTTCTGCTGGCGAGGCCGTTTCAGGCCACGCTACGACCAAGTCTCCATCTTGTAGACCAACGACCGGCCTTTTAAACATTCTGGTCCACGAAAGCCAATTGGCGCTCAAGGGAATATCAAGCGTATCTCAACCGCGCTCTTTGTTTTGGCCCAGGTCTTGGCGTCGTCCAATTCGACTTTCAGACAATTGCTCTGGAGTTCTCTTGACGTGACCTGCTGAACGCTTCCACTGCAAAGAAGGACATTCCCGGCGCCAACAGGTTTTCCATTGGAATGTATTCTCAATGACCAGCAAACCGGGCCATTAATCACCGCATCATTTCCATTGCCGTCCGCTGGTGAGAAACCATAATCGGGATCGGGAACAGAGCCCGGTCCGATATTTCGATCACCCATCAGAATTGAATCGGGATGTCCTATACCTGCCTGAACTCCGACAAAATACGAAATCTTGATATTATCGAAATCCGCGTTGCCGTGATCTTCTGGCGATCCTTTACCAACGAAATTGGTCGCGGCAATTCGTTTGTCGGAAGCGCATATGACAATCTTTGGCGATTGTCCCAATTCATTCACCATGATCGTGTAATTGGTCCAGCAGTAGGCGCCCGCATTGGTGGTTGAAAGCCGGTCACGCCAGCCCCCGTTCGTCGTCCCAGCCGCGGCTGGAAATTCATCCTGGTGATCATTGCCCCAAATCACATAAGCGCTATGCATTGCTCGGAGGTAATTCGCACAGGTTAGTCGTTGGGCCTTCTGCTTGGCCTCACCGCAACTAACGAAACCAATCTTCCCCACCAAACCGATCAAAGCGACCACCACAACCAATTCTATTCTGCTGAACGCTGCCGTTGTATTAAGGGGCTTGGCCTTCATAAAACAAAGGCGCAATCGGCGCGTTCGCATGAAGCAAAAGTTGCCGCCATGCAGCCAGCATGGCCTATTCGTGGCGAAAATCGAGCGTTTTCCATAATGTTAGTAAGCAGCAAGGTAAATCGAGCCGGGGCCGAGCTCCGTGCCTTAGCTCGCGGCCCCGGCGGTCGAAGGTTCGTTTGACTTCCGTTGCTTCCTGTTTTCCTGGCTCACCACTGGAGCTTCCTTAACACGATAACTCTTGCCCGTAATCGCAATGACTTGGGCGGAAAAGGGTCTGAAGATAACATGGGGTCGGGGGCTAGCAATGTTGCATTTTGTTCTCGCGCCATGCCCAGAGAATTTCCCCTCCTGCCCATCCTGCCAATCGCAAATGCAATGCCGAATCTTGATATCAATTTACCGGCGGCAGAAGATCGATTCCCGAGTGATCGGCCCGCACCCGCAGACGGAGAGATAACAGCCTATTGTTCTTTGCATCGTCGGTATGGTGGCTCCCGGTATTTTGGTAAATGATATAGAGGCTGCCATCTGGCAATATCGTGCCGGCCCCATAACCGTAGGCATCGCCATCCACCAGAAAGCCGTGGTCCTTTGCCGGCGCAATCCATGTCGCACCGCCGTCGGTGCTGAAAATGACGCGCAGACCGCCATGTCCGGGCGCGTACGAGCCATGTAGACAAACCAACGTGCCATCACGCAACACGTAAAGAGTCGGAGCGTATATTCTCATTCCGAATGTCTCCGGTGCCGTCCAATTACGTCCGCCATCGCGCGACCACCACATGTCGCCTTCGGGCCGGGCAATCATGACGAGGCGGCCATCCGGCAATTCGACCGCGTGCGCTTCCTCCAAGTTGTGATCGGCCTTGACGATGGAGAGGAGCTTCCACGTCCGCCCGCGATTTTTAGACTCATAAACGCCTACTGCCGTGTGTTTGTTGTTTTCACCCGCGGGCAAGTAACCATAAGCCGTGAGCAGAATGGAGCCATCCTTCCTTAGAACCCCCGGTCCGTCCGCCCCTTCGCCATTAAACGGCGAGCCGGATTGTTTTTGAAGCAGCCGGGGCCTCTTCTCCCAGGTGCGGCCGTCGTCAAACGAACGCACAATCATAGTGTGCGAAAAATACGCCGGGTCGCCCCATGGATCGACTTCGCCAAACGAGGTGAAGAAGGAAGCCAGGATCGTTCCGTCCGGCAACGCCAGAAGTCCCGCCTGCCGGTCATCGGCTGGCGTGTCGGCCAGCGTTTGGGGCTTGCTCCAGGTCTTGCCCCCGTCTTCCGACCGGACGAACATGATCCGCCCGCCGGTGGGAGCGACCACGTCGCGCGGCATCCCCAACTGGCGGTAATATTCCACCTTTGCCTCGGGCATGACATATGGCGTCGGCGGAGAGACGTGCCAATAACCGGCGTTGAAGGCGACCAGCAACGTTCCGCGCTTCGATCGTGCGACGCCAGCCCAGGCCACACTGCCGCCAAAGCCGGGAAACGCCTCCGGTTCATTGACCCCGGGGCCAATCACCACCCGGCGCAAGTCCGCCGCGTTGCCCGCCGCCTCGCCGCCCTCGACGACCTTGACTGACGCGCAAAATCCCGGCAGGGCACTCAAGCCTAGCAAAAGGAAAACGATATATTTCATTTTGACAGCAATTTTTAAAACGCCACGTCATCCCCACCCGCGCCTGAAAAGGCCCAATGGGATGGAAAACATCTGTGAACGATGGCGTTGCTGTTGGTGTTCTTCGAGATTCATGGGCATACTCAATGTCGTGATCGCCGCTATCAAGCAAGTTCAAAAATTCGGCAAAAATTTGACGGCTTTAAACGGGCGGGCTGGAACTCACTTTGATCTCATCGTAACGATTCAATCGGTAAATGAGAACCGAAACGGCCCAACTCACCACAAAGACTCCAATAATGACAAAACCTACGACGCTGAAGTTTGCATTCAGGGACCCAATCGTATCCCAGACCAGGCCGTGTCCCTTAAATTGATCGCCGATTAAACCCAACACCTCGATTCCGCCCACCAGCAAGGCCACCAGGACCGAAACAAAGGTAATTGTCATGTTATAATAGAGTTTGCGGATCGGTTTGACAAACGCCCAACCATAAGCGCCGAGCATTAGAATGCTATCGGTCGAATCGACCAACGCCATGCCCGCCGCGAAGAGAGTCGGGAAAACGAGGATCGACCAGATGGGAAGGCCCTTGGTGGCTTCCGTCGCGGAAATGCCGAGCAAGCCCACCTCCGTGGCGGTATCGAAACCGAGACCGAACAGAAAACCCACTGGATACATCTGCCAGCTCTGCTCAATGAGTCGAAACAAATTCCGGAAGATGCGCCCGAAGAACCCGCGTTGGCCAAGAATCAGGTTGAGATCTTCATCGACAAAGCGCCCGCCTCCCTTGACATGCTGAAAGGTGCGATAAACGGAAACGAGGATGACAATATTGGCGATGGCGATGGCGATAAGAAAGAACGCGGAAACGGAAGTGCCGACAATTCCGCCAATGGCCGCAATGGAATTGAAACGATCCTTGATGGCAACGGAGGTCAAGGCGATGACGAAAGATAAACCGAGGACGATGGTCGAATGGCCGAGTGAAAAAAAGAAACCGACGCCGACCGGCCTTTTGCCCTGTTGCATCAGCTTGCGGGTCACGTTGTCAATTGCGGCTATGTGATCGGCATCCACCGCGTGACGAAGGCCAAACGTATAAGCCAAAAGCGCCGTCCCCAGAAGCACCGGATAATTATGGAAGGCGATTAGCGCCCAAATCCACGCCCCAACATTAACGACTATCAGCAGGACATACATGGAAATAATGCGGCCCTTCACGCTCGTTGAAACAAAAGGAATCGGTGTGCCAACGGCATCGAGAGGAGAAGTTGCTGTTTCCATAAGATCACCGTGGGCGTGTAAATTTCAACCCGTTCCTCCAGCGACGGGATCACTCCCGTCATCACTGCCACAGGTGGCTATCAAACGAACTCCGTCACGCCATTGCTTTTTCAAGCTTCAGTTTGCCTGCTAAATCCGTGCCACCGCAAATAGAATGATATGCCTCGGAGTTTCGATCAATTGGATAATTGCACCGTGGCGCAAAATGCAATATTCGCCGCAATTTGCGACCCGTCAGCCGAACAACCCACGCAAGACTCATTATTTTTACAAAAATGCTTGCATTCATCGTACCGCCAAATAAACCTCGCACCATCGTGGTGCCAATGTTCTCCATGAGAGGTTTCAGAAAGAAACGGCAACGCGCCTCCGCGCTGTTGCTCGGTCTTCTGCTATCGCTTCAAGCCTTGGCGGTTTTCCCTGCCTTGCACGCTCTGGTTCATCCCGATGCTGGCGACGCTGACCACGAATGCGCGGTCACTTTGTTTTCTCACGGTCAAGTGGACGCCTCAACCGCAGCCCCGGCCGTGTTCCGCGCCCCGGCAAGCCTGATCTTCAGCCAATCGCCGCCCAAAATCATTTTCGTTTCCGCTGATATTCGATTGCTGCCCAGCCGCGGTCCGCCGGCTTCCCCTGCCGTCGCTTAGTTCGCCAATCATTCCGGCCGTTCTCGCACGGTATTGCGCTCTGACTATTCGCCGCCTGAACGGGCCGGAATCCAAATTCCGATAACGGCAGTATTTTTAACTTTAAATAATTTTAAATTTAGGACCGCAATTATGAAATTAACGTTTCTTTCGTATAAATCAGTCTGTTGCATGGGCATCGCGCTCGGATCGCTGGCTTGCGATTCGCCGGCGCTGGGTCAAACCAATAATCCTCCGCCCTCCACTAATTCCCCAACCTCCACCAATCTGACAGCCTCCACCAACGTGACCAAATTGAACACGGTCACGGTCGTGGGCCAGCTCAATCAGGCGCGCAGCCAGATTTTGCCCAGCCTCGGCGCGACGGCTTACACCATCGGCACGAACCAGATCGAGTCCCAATCGCAGGGGGCCAACGCGCAATTCAATCAATTGATTTTGCGCGCGCCGGGCGTGGCGGAGGATTCGGCGGAGAACGGCGATTTGCACGTCCGTGGGGAACACGCCAACTTGCAATATCGCATCGACGACGTCCTGTTGCCCGAAGGCATCGCCGGGTTTGGCTTGGAATTGGATCCGCGCTTTGTCAAGAGCATGCAACTCATTGATGGCTCGCTCCCCGCGCAATACGGCTTCCGCACGGCAGGCATCGTCGATATTCAAACCAAAAACGGCAGCTTCGAACCGGGCGGCGAAGTGGACTTCTACGGCGGCAGTTATGACACTTTCCGACCCAGTTTCGAGTACGGCGGTTCGGAGGGGAAGTTCAATTATTTCATCGATGGCAGCTACGACCACAATGAGCTTGGCATCGAGAATCCCACATCCGCTTCGACGGCGATACATGATGAAACGGAGCAGTTCAAAACATTCATGCTCGGGTCTTACGTCATCGACCCGTCCAGCCGGCTCACCCTGATGGCGAGCGCGTCCTATAGCGATTTCCAGGTGCCGAACGTGCCCGGTGTGGCATCGGGAAGTCCGTCCCCGACCAATACCACCTTCGCTTCCGCCATGCAGGCTGATGGCATCCTCCCCTCGGGCACCTTCAATTCAGCCGACGACAACGAAAATCAAAACGAGCAGAATTATTACACGGCCCTCACTTATCAAAAGTCCGCCGGAGATTTGGATTATCAAATTTCCGCCTTCGGCCGGGAGAGCGAACAACATTTTACCCCGGACCCGATAGGCGACCTCTACCTCAACGGAGAGGCCAGCGAGGTGCATCGCTATCTCTACTCCGCCGGCTTGCAAGCCGACGGCAGTTATCAATTGGGCGAATACCATACGATCCGCACCGGCGGTGAGTTTTTGGCGGAAGGAACCCAAAACAATTCGTCCACCACCGTGTTCAATCTGGACGCCAGCGGGAATCCGACCACCCTGGAAAACATCGTGGATGCCCATCCGCTCTATGGTTTGTTTGCAGGCGCCTATTTGCAGGACGAATGGAAACTGTTTCCCCAACTCACACTTAATTACGGCGCGCGCTTCGACGTTTATTCTTCGTCATTTGACAACGAAAATCAACTCAGCCCGCGCGTCAACCTCATCTATAAACCGACGCACACGACCACGTTGCATGCCGGTTACTCGCGTTACTTCACGCCACCGCCAATTGAGGATGTGGGGGGCACCACTCTGGCTAAATTTGACGGAACGTCCGGCGCCTCCGCCACGGATCTCGACGACGCCGTCAAAGCCGAACGCGCCAACTATTACGACACCGGCATCACCCAGACGATTCTGCCGGGATGGAATGTGGGGCTGGATGGTTATTACAAGACGGCCCAAAACCAACTCGATGACGGGCTGTTTGGACAGACCCTTATTCTCTCGGCATTTAACTATGAAAAAGGCCGGGTCTATGGCTTGGAACTTACCACTTCCTACGATCATGACGGTTTCTCAGCCTATGCCAATGCGGCTTACTCCGTCGCCCAAGGTGAAAATTGGGATTCTGCCGAGTTCCTATTTAGTCCGGCCGACTTGGCATATGTCCAGAACCATTGGATTTATCTGGACCACGACCAAACCTACAGTGCCACTGCCGGCGTGTCTTATCGTTTCAAAGCCGAGTACGAGGTGCCCACGTTGACCTATATGGACATTGTTACCGGCAGCGGGTTACGCCAGAACGGCGGCGGCTTCGAGGACGGCCCTGGTAGCAACCCCATTCCCAACGGCGCGACCGTTCCGGACTATTACGAACTGAACGTCGGCGTGGAACAAACTTTCAAACTTGCCGATAAACAGTTTCTTAAAGCCCGTATCGATATCGTGAACATAACCGACAATATTTACGAATTGCGCAGCGCAACAGGCGTAGGGGTTAACGCCGCCCAATATGGCATGCGCCGTGGTATCTTCGGCTCTTTAAGTTACCATTTTTAGCTGTGGACAACTTATCGCGGAGTTTTTGAAACCGTTGACAACCCGGGCCAGTCCCATGAAAATCAAATATGTTAGTGGATGGTTATCATTTACATTCGGATTTGGCCCGGGTTTGTCTGCCCAACCCGCAAGGTCATCCCCAGCGCATTCTGGCCTGGGTCAATTCCATTTGTTTTCTTTTTCTGCTCGTCGCCCTGTCCGGCGCGCGGCCCAGGCTGCCCTCGCCCAAACCGGTCCCAGCCCTTGAGCAACCCGTCCCAATTATCATCCAATCTTTGCCGCAGACGCCTCCGCCCCAGGCTGAGCAACCGACCAAGGAGCAAACAACCGACGACAAAACGCCCGCGCCCCGGGTCGTGGTGGTCACCCCGAATTCCCCCTCCATCACTTTTTCTGTGCCGACCATTGGCAACGTCATTGTGCCGAATGCCATCGCTCAAGCGCCCCCGGTCGCGCCGCTGCGCGCCGCCGCCGTGGTTCATAACGAGCCTAAAAGCATCGGAAGCACGGGCGAAGGCGGGGACCGCCCCCAGCCGCCTTACCCCGAAATGGCCCTCAAATTCGGCCAGCAAGGCACTGTCGTGCTGTTGTTGACTGTCGATGACAGTGGCCTGGTGCAATCGATCACCCTCAAGGAAACGTCCGGCTCGCCGATTTTGGACCGAAGCGCCACGGAGTTCGTCAAACGGCATTGGATTGTGCCTCCCGGCAAGGGCGGCCGTGTTTTTGAAGCCACCATTTCTTACCAGATCAAATCCGATTAACATGAATCCTGACTGAATTATGATTGCCAATATTGTTTTCCAATTCCTCATCAAAGGCGGGCCCGTCATGGTGCCGATTCTCATTTGCGCCCTGGTCGCCGTCGCGGTCGTGGGCGAACGCACGTTTTGGTGGCTGCGGGAAAGCGGCCGCCGCGACCCCAAAAAATTGGAGCAAATCCTGGCCGCCCTCGAAAACAGCGACATCCCCGCCGCCATCCAAATCGCCGACGGTTCGCTGGATCCAGTTATTCGCATGATCTATCGCGGGTTGAACCATGTTCACACGTCGCTGCAAGGAGCATTGCAATTGGCCGCGGGCATCGAGTTGGAACGGGCCGGCCGGTTCCTGACCGTGATGGACACTTTGGTCACGCTGGCGCCGCTGCTCGGCCTGCTCGGCACCGTCACCGGCCTGATGCGCGCCTTCCTCAGCGTCGGCACGGCCGAACTATCGGTTGTCGCCGTCACCGGCGGCATCGGCGAAGCGTTGATCGCGACGGCCTGCGGATTGGGCATCGCCATTCTATCGCTGATCCCTTTCAACTACTTCACCGGCCGGATGACGCGCCTTCAATTTGATTTGGAAGCCGCCGCGACGAACGTGGAAATGATGGTTGCCCCGAAATTGGTGGAGGAACAAACCCTCAAATTGGAAGCCAAGCGCCGCACCGGAGCGCCGGTTGAACCCGGCCTGAGTTAATGAAGCTGCCCTCTCCAGTCAAACGCCGGCATTCCCGGATCGAGATCATCCCTCTGATCGACATCATGTTTTTTCTGCTGGCCTCATTCATGATGGTCAGCCTGCAAATGGACCGCACCCAAAATATCAAGGTCACTCTGCCCTCCGCCAGCATGGCCCGCGCCGATTATAAACCGGACATGATCAACATTGCCGTGGACAAAGCCGGGGCGGTCTGGCTGGAAAAGAAGGAAATCACGCTGCCGCAATTGGACCAGGTCCTGAGCAACCGTTTTCGTGTCAATACCAATCTCCCGGTTTATATCAGCGGCGATGCCGCCACTTTGCACGGCTCGATGGTGGATGTCCTGGAGGCCGTGCGCCGCGTCGGCGTGCAAAAAGTGGCCTTCATGGTCGCGGGAGGAACCAACCAGGCCAGCCCATGAAAATCCGCTCGCCCATCGTCCGCAAACGCACCCGGCTGGAAATCATCCCGTTGATTGACATTATGTTTTTTCTGCTGGCCTCGTTCATGATGGTCAGCCTGCAAATGCAAAAAGTGCGCACGCTCAAGGCCAGCCTGCCCACCGCCACCCAGATCACTTCCACTAAAAAACCCGACATCATCAATCTCAAAGTGGATCGTGATGGCCGGGTTGAATTGGACAAGAAACTGATTTCCTTCCCGGAATTGCTTACCGTCCTGTCCAACCGCCATCAACTGAACACCAACGTCCCGGTCTATTTAAGCGGCAGCCGCGACGCCACGCACGGTTCGATGATGTACGTGCTCGACTACGTCAAGCGCGCCGGCATCCAGCAAGTGGCCGTCGCCATCAAGGCCGAACCCTCCCGCCCGGCCGAATAACCATGAAAACCTTTCAACGGAACCTGTTTATTGTCCTGGCCATTACCCTGTGCGGCACCTGCGCCTATCAATGGTATTTGCAGGCCGTGCAACTCAACACCATCGAGAAACTGGACCAGATCATTTACCAAAAATCCGCCGACATTCAGGGCTACACCAACTCGATCAAGACCATGGACGCGGAGATCAACCAACTGCACGATCGCATCACCCAGCTCAAACAAGCCGCCGTCAGCAACGACCAATGGGCCATCACCGAGAAACGTGAAGTGGCGCGGCTGCAATCCTCCGGCGACCTCATAAGCAACGAGATTGTCGCATACAAAACGGCGGTGGACAGCCTGACCAACAAACTAAAGGAAGCCTACGATGGCGAGAAGGAACTGGCCGCGCAACGGGACGAATTCGTCAAAAAACTGAACGACAGCATCAAATCCCAAAACGATCTTACTGCCAAATACAACGATCTGGTGGACAGATTCAACAAGCTCCAAGCCACCGCCACCAACGCCCCGCCGAAATAAAAAGACGTTAACGGAAGATAGCAAAGATAACAGAGGGGGAAAAGCAACGCCCTGCCAGTTGCAACTTTGTTTTCTTCGTTTCCTTCTGTAAGGATGTTCCAGTTCAGAACGACCCCATTTGTTGATGATTCTTAAAGGGGCCGTGGATTTTTGGTGGAAAAAGCGAAATAAATTGGCCCTTTTGCGCGTCGGCGTAAATGTATAGGAAAGATGATGACCGACGACATGACGCTGCTGCGGGATTACGCCCGCCATAATTCCGAGCAGGCGTTTGCCGCGCTGGTTGCGCGTCATATCAGTCTCGTTTATTCAGTGGCGTTGCGGCAGGTGAATGATCCTCATCTGGCTGAAGAAATCACCCAGGTCACATTCATCCTTTTGGCGCGCAAGGCGGCCTCGTTGGGCTCGAAGACCATTTTGCCCGGCTGGCTTTGCCGCACCACCCGCTACACCTCCGCCAATGCCCTCACCATGCAACGCCGCCGACAACACCGCGAACAGGAGGGCCACATGCAATCCATGTTGAAAGAATCAGAACCCAATCCATGGCCCGAAATTGCCCCCTTGCTGGAAGCGGCGCTGGCGCAGCTTGGCGAAAGGGATCACGACGCTCTTGTGCTGCGATTTTTCAAAGACAAATCGTTTCAGGAAATCGGAGCCGCATTTGGCACCAATGAAAACTCCGCCAAAAAGCGGGTTTATCACGGGCTGGAAAAATTGCGCCGCTATTTTTCAAGACACGGCGTGGCTTCGACGGCAGACATCATTGCCAAAGCCATTTCCGCCAATTCCGTCCAAGCCGCTCCGGCGGCGCTGGCAAAATCTGTAACCACCCTGGCCGTTGCCAAAGGCGCAACGGCGTCCGGTTCAACCTTATCCCTTATCAAAGGAGCATTGAAACTTATGGCATGGACAAAAGCAAAAACAGTAATTGTAGCCGGCGTGGCCGTATTACTGGCCGCAGGAACGACTCCTGCCATCATCAAAGTAATTCAGGGCCGCACGGATTCGCGCTCCAGTTCCTGCCCGCGCGCGACACCAGCCACGCAAAGCATAAAAGGGCAGCTATTCGGACTGGCGCAATTGGTGGACGCGGGCAATACCACGCCGGAAGCCGCTTGGGAATCACGTTATTGGGCGCGGGCTCAGGGCGATTATGATGCCGTCATCGCCGCGACAGATCCGCAAGTGCTGAACGGCGCAAAAGATTGGATGGGTGACAAGGCGACATTCCGCGCCAGATCACAAAAGGAGTTTGCTTCATTGCAAGGATTTCAAATTTTAGCCCGTAAAAACCTGGCCAGTGACAGAGTGGAGTTGAAATACCAGTTTGCATTCCAGAAGAGTTCGACTCCACAGGAAACCAAAATTGTAGAGATGATCGAGGTTAACGGCGCATGGAGATGCCGCCAAACACGCGCCTATGATGCAAGCTGGGAAGACGGCAGCGAGCCAGAGCCACAGCCTTGAGCTTGTCAAGACTATTTATCAGCAATCCAGTGAATTCGGCCATACGCATCGATCATTCCTACGCGGGTGGGTTTTTTCGCGAGCCAACATTCTGAGGTAATCGAAAACGATGCAACGTATTCCTCCCCCGGTTCCAGTCGGCAGGGAAGTGGTTTGGTAAAGGGTTCACTTCCGGCACAATCGAAAAGAGGCGCGGGGACGCGAATAATTCTGGATGACTGGCAGCAATCTGAATTCCTCATTTCTCAACTTGGGTGTAAAAAAATGTGGCCGTGAACGCCATGCTAGAATTCGGCGAGGTTTGCAGTTGCATTTCACCTCCCATTATCCACATTATTTTTCACCATGAAAAACAGCCGCCCGTTTTTTGTCCTTTTACTGCTGATGTTCGCGCTTTCGGCCCAAGCTGAATCAGCGCCCCCAGAAATAACCAACGCTCTTATTTATGTGGATCATTTCACGGGTTCTGGAAAAACCGCCCTGGTCGCAGATGTAATCAGCATTAAACATGATGCACTAAAATTTAGGATTAACGGGAATGACTTTGATTATTCTGGACACTTTTCAATTTTATTAGCCACACCGCGCAAGCATAAAAATCCGTATTTTGGACTAGGCTCGCCGGACACAGCAAAGCTCTTAACTTTGGAGGACTTTTTCAAGGGTGACAGCGATGGCACGATAATATTGCAAAATGCAACGATTTGGGAAAAGAGCGACGGCTTCATCGTTGCGGTGGCAATGGAAAAAGAGTGGATACATTCGGGCAATTATACGATTCAAAAATGACAAATGCTCACCGTCATGGTGGGCAGGAAAAAAACATTTGCAGGTGCGCTGTATGACTTCCAGTTTTTTATTATTGCAAAACGAAGGGTTCCTGATGCAGGGGTGTTTCAAAACCTCTCTCACTGCCTTGAGGGTTTGGCGCGGAGAGGAAAGAGCATCGGGCTATGTCGCATTCTTCAACTATGCAACCGGGCTGGAGCGATTGCTAAAAGTGCTGATGTTGCTGGATCATTGGCATCACAATCGAAAATTTTTCGACAATAAGAAATTGATGGGTTATGGGCATAATCTCAGGAAACTCTATAATGATGCCATGAATTTTTCGCAGCAATACGGCGTCGAGCGAAAAAGTCTTTTTGAACCTGATGGGATTGACAACAAGCTTTTGGAATTTCTCTCCGGTTTCGCCAACGGGAGCAGATATTTTAATCTTGACTCATTAACTGGGGTAGAAGGCAAGCAAGACCCGCTTGGCAGGTGGGATGACTTGCTTCGTGATGTTTATGAAAAAGATGTGCCCAAGGATGACCGATTGCCGGATGTGGATGAATTGGATGTGCTCGTTGATCATATTGAAGGCAACGCATCTGTAAAATCCTCTGCTATGGGAGTTTCACTCCAAACGCAATCAGAGCATAATCAGGATCAAGGAAAAATGGCCTGCGCGTTGCTTCAAATGCGCTGGCGACTCGTAAAGCTTCTGGTTCCTTTGCAATCACTGCTAATTGCAATCCGCGAAAAAATCCATGCAGAAGACCATCAAATAACCGACGATGCCTCCGTCCCATATATGGAAGAATTCTTGGACTTTGTTTGTGGAGATAAAAATGTCATTCTTGAGAGCGAGGACTGGCCTTGACAATCACTTTTTCAATCGTGAAAAACAGCCTTACGGAAAACTTCCATGTGGCTCACTTTTTGCCAAACAACGCTTCCACATCCCGCGCGCCGTGATAAACGTGATTCACCTGAATGCCGTCGGCGGCGGGGCGGTAAAAAACGAGGTAATTTTCAAAGCCTGTAATGCGCCACGAGCGAACATCGCGGAGCCGGGGACTGCGAAATTGCCGCGGCCTGCCAATGCCGGGATTAGCGGCAAGCATTTTGAACGTCTCGTAGGCCGCTTCGATGATGCGCGTCGCGGCTTCGGGATTATCTTGGGCGATGAAATACCAAATGCCCCACAGTTCATCCTCGACGCAAGGATCAAGGATATATTTAGGCATCAGAGCGGGATTCTTTTATCCGTTTGCGGAGCCGGCGAAACACTTCCTCGCCGTCAACGCCTTCGCCCCGGTCAAGACGGTCAATGCTTTGCAGCAACTGCGTTTCCAGTTCCTCAAGGGTCTTGGGTGCTTGGGGCAGACGCGCGGCCTGGTCTTCCTTGAGACGGCGCAGACCGGCGCGGACAACTTCACTGGCCGTCTGATACAGGCCGCTCTCGACTTCCTTTTCCACAAACTTTGCTAATTCCGGCGTCAGCGATATATTCATGATGGAAACTCCATAAAATTCACTTCCATGATATCATACCACAAATAACAGGAATGAGTCAAATTCTGTTATTGGCCTCTTGCCGGTGCTATTAGCGAAAATGGCAAAAAACGAAAATAAGGCGATTTCTTATTCGCGGGACGGTTGCAAGATACTGCCCGTCGCGGCGGTTGCCGGACTTGAACAGGCGACTCATAAACGGTTCGAGTCCGCCAACACTTTGGCTGCCTATAAGTCGGGGGCGATTTTCGCAAACGCGGAATTGAAGCTTTCGGCCAGGATTTATCCCGCCCCGCCGAAAGGGGAAAAGATGATTACAAAAAGAGTTTAAAATAAATGTGCGCTTTTTGAATATCTATGATATTGTAGTATTTTAATGAAGTTTTGGGTGAAAGCATGTCGAAAATGAGAAAGAGTCGATTCTATGGAAATTAAGAATAATGAAGCCAAACCCCGCTCGGTATTCGTGGCGCATTGGCCCGTTTGTCCGGTCCAATCACGAACCGGCTGCCGGGTTTCGTGTTATAACCCGCAATTGAGTGCCGATTCGGGGTAATTCGTGTTATTTCGTGCTAAAAAATAAAGGGAGTGAACTTCCGAAGTCAAATCGAGCCAATGAGGTTCAGCCGCGCTCAAAATGCATGTTAATTATTTATAATGAATTACTTGCAACAAAACCGAGGATGAGGAGAGTCAGGGTGGGTCAAACCAATAAAGGTTCGACGACCGCCGTCGCCAAAAGCTTCCTCCTTCGCCGCAGTCGGTCGCAGCGATCTATTGGGGTTCGACAAAGTCTCACCGTGTATTATAGTTGCCAGACTTTTCGGCGGCTGTCAGTTCAATTCCAAGTCGAAAGGCAGGCGGGTGTAAATGCCGTGCGGGTCGTTGAAACTCGACAGCCAGTTCCATTCCCGCATCACCATTTGCACGATGCGTCCGGCGAATTCGTTTTTGGCCAGCGGCCGCTCGTTGCCTTGCAGGGACTCGGCCAATTGTTCGCCCAGCGTCTTCGGTTCGGGGAACTCGATCACGGAATAATTGGTGCCGAGTGTAGCGTCTTTTGCAGCGACGTCGATGGCTGTTTGCAGGCCGCCCAATTCATCCACCAAACCGGTCTTGAGCGCGTCCGCGCCGGCCCAAACCCGGCCTTGGGCGATCTCGTCCACATGGCTGGGCGTCATCTTGCGGCCCGCCGCCACGCGCTGGATGAACACGTCGTAGAAGTGGTCCACCAGATTTTGCATCACGGCCTGCTCGTCGGGCGTCATGGGACGGGTTATTGTGCCGAGGTCGGCCAGCGTGCCGGTCTTGACGACGTCGAACGTGATGCCGTGGTCATTGGCGATTTTCTGCGCATTGAGTGTCAAGCCGAATACTCCTATCGAGCCTGTAATGGTGTTGGGTTCGGCGATGATCCGGCGCGAGGCCATGGAAATAAAGTATCCGCCGCTGGCCGCAACCGTGCCCATCGAAACAATCACGGGGCGCTCGGAATTGAATTTGTGAAGCTCGTCCAGAATGACGTCGGAAGCCTGGCCGCTGCCGCCCGGACTGTTCACCCGCAACACGATGGCCTTGACGTCTTTGCGCTGGCGGAGCTCCCGAATGATTCGGGCGAACCGGTCGCCGGCCACCTGGCCGACCGCGCCGGGCTTGCCTTCGCCTTCGATGATTTCCCCTTCCGCATAAACGACGGCAATCTTGTCTTTGCCGAATTGCAGCCCGCCGCCCTTTTTCATCTGGCGGCAATATTCGTCGATCGACACTTGCGGAAACGTCTTCTCACCGGCCGGCGTGTCCGTCAGTTGGCGCAACTTGTCCAGCGCCTGTCCTTCGTAGGCCAGTCCCGTGACGAGGCCCTGGTCTTTGGCAATCTGGGCGCTGATCAAGCCATCCTTGTCTACTATCACCTGAAGCTGGTCCGACGCGAGTTTGCGCGTGTTGGCAACCGTGTCGCGCATGTCGCCCCAGATGACCTTGAGGAGGGCGTCGAGCTGCTCGCGGTTTTCGGGGCTGTAATCCTCCCGCGTCAGCGGCTCGATGGCCGACTTGTATTTGCCGTGCCGGATGGGCGTAAACTCGAAGCCGTATTTGTCCGCCGCGCCCTTGATGAAGACGCCCTCCGCCGCCAAGCCGCGAAAGGCCAGCAGACCGACGGGATTCAACAGGATTTGGTCCGCCACGGATTCGAGGTAGTAATCCCGGTTGTCGGCGTCGGCGATATAAGCGATGACGGGTTTGCCGCTCTTTTGGAAATCCTGGATGGCTTCCCGCAATTCCTTAAGCGCGCCGAAACCAGAACTGTAATCGCCGGTGAGCAGGTTGCCGTGAAGATAAAGGCCGGAAATGCGTTTGTCGTGGGCGGCTTCGCGGAGGGCGGTGGTCGCGGCGCGCAACTGGAGCGCTTGCCGGTCACGGCCAAAAAGGCGATCCAGCGCCATGGCGTTTTGATCGGTAGGCCGGTCCGTGATCTTCGTGTCCAGGTTGAAGACCAACACAGATTTGTCTTCGATTCGATGCCGGTCCGGCGCCAGCAGGTTTACGGCGATGAGCGCAGCCACGAGCAGCAACACGCCGAGCACCGCCACGGCGCCAATGGCAAACAACGCAACTTTGATTATGTTCCATACGACTCGCAGTAATTTCATAATTTATTTTCTCCTCGTAACTAAAAACACCAAAGCTCGGTTGTTCGTGCCTTATTACCCGCAAATGTCTTCATTGTCACGCCCCGATTGCACGACATTGGCAAAATCGATGCCCGGGAAATTTTTTTCGATTAACACTTTGGCCGGCGGACGGCCACATTCACCCCATGAAAATTGCACAACTTAAATTGTCTCAGATTCCTATCATCCCGGGCGCGCGGCGCATTCAACTGGCCGTGGCCGACGAGGCAGACAGGAAAATCATCTACCAAATGCGCCATGCCGTTTACGCGCGCGAACTTTCCCAGCATCCAGCCAATGCCAGCGGAGAATTGCGCGACAATCTTGACACTTCCAATGTTTACATCGCCGCCTCAGTCGCGGGAAAAATTGCCGGGTTTGTGAGCGTTACGCCACCCGGTCCGGCTGGCTATTCAATGGATAAATATCTGGCGCGGCACCGGTTGCCTCTCGCCTTCGACGACCGCCTTTACGAGATTCGGTTGTTGACGGTGGACAAGGCCTTTCGCGGCCGCGAACTGGCCTTGCTCTTGATGTATGCCGCGCTGCGATGGATTGAGGCGCGGGGCGGCACGCGCGTCATGGCCATTGGACGCCACGAGATTCTTGATCTCTATACGCGAGTCGGATTGCAGCCGGTTGGGATTGCGGTCCAATCCGGCGCGGTGACTTTCGATGTGCTTCAGGCCACAGTGGAAGAACTGCGCCAGGCCGCGTCGAAATACGCCGAGTTTTTTGACCATTGCGAAAAGCATATTGATTGGCGGCTGAATTTTCCCTATCGCCGGCCCGCGCCTTGTTTTCACGGCGGCGCTTTTTTCAAGGCCATTGGCGAACGCTTCGAAACTCTGGAACGAAATCGGGACATCATCGCGGCCGATGTGTTGGACGCCTGGTTTCCGCCGTCACCGCGCGTCACGGCGGCGCTGGCGGAACATCTCCCGTGGTTGTTGCGGACGTCGCCGCCGACGGCGGGCGAGGGTCTGGTGCAAACAATTGCCGAAACGCGCGGGGTGGCGATGGAATCAATTCTTCCCGGCGCGGGTTCTTCCGCATTGATTTTTCTCGCGCTTCGCCACTGGCTCAACTCGTCCTCGCGCGTGTTGATTCTTGATCCGACCTACGGGCGAATACGGGCATGTCCTGGAACAGGTCGTGCGCTGCCGGGTGGACCGCCTGGCGTTGTCGCGCGCGGCGAATTACGACGTCAACTTGTCGGAATTGGAGAAGCGTCTGGCCCGGGAATACGATTGCGTTGTTCTGGTAAATCCAAACAGCCCGACGGGCCGGCACATTTCCCGGCCGGTGTTGGAAGGGATTTTGCGGCGCGCGCCGCACACGACCAAATTTTGGATCGATGAAACTTATATTGACTACGCCGGGCCGGCCCAGTCGCTGGAACAATTCGCCGCCCGTTCCGAAAACGTCGTGATCTGCAAATCGATGTCGAAAGTTTATGCGTTGAGCGGAGCGCGGGCGGCCTATTTGTGCGCCGGTCCGGCATTGTTGGAGGAGTTGCGCTCCATCACTCCGCCCTGGGCGGTAAGCCTGCTGGCCCAGGTGGCGGCGGTGCGCGCCTTGCAGGATCCCAGCTATTACGCAGGCCGTTACGCGGAAACCGCGCTGCTGCGCACAGAATTGTCCAAAGCGCTCGCAGAAATGGGTCTGAATGTAATCGATGGTGTGGCAAATTTCCTACTGTGCCATCTGCCGGAAGACGGCGCCAGCGCGGCTGAAATCGTGGCGCGATGCCGGGAGCAAAACCTTTTCCTGCGCGACGCCTCTCCCATGGGTTCCAATTTGGGCCATCACGCTCTGCGCATCGCGGTGAAAAATGCTGCCACGAACTTGCAAATGCTGCGGATTTTGCGGGACGCGATGGACGTCAAGAATGATTTTTCTCAGTCCCAACCGCTTGCCACAATTGCGTGAAGTCGTGTTCCGCAAGGCGGGACCGCAATCCGATGACGATTTCCCGCACCACGCCCGGCCCCCTGTAAATCAGGCTGGTGTAAATTTGCAGCAGCGACGCGCCCGCGGTGATTTTTTCCCAGGCGTCGGCTGCGTCAAAAATTCCGCCGACACCGATGACCGGCAGAGCGCCCCGGGTTTGACGATGGAGATGCCGGATCACCTCCGTGCTGCGCTGGCGCAACGGGCGCCCGCTCAAACCGCCGGACTGCGCATAGACTCGTTGCAGCGCGGCATCGGTCGTGGACGGGCGGGTGATGGTGGTGTTGGTGGCGACAATTCCAGCCAGGCGGCGCGGGACTGCCAGTTCCAGAATTTCATCCAGCGCCTCGAACGAGAGGTCGGGGGCGACCTTGACGAGAATGGGCGCGGGGCTTGGGCCGGTGTTGTTTTGTTGAAGCGCGGCGAGGATTTCGTCCAAGGCGGGCTTGTCCTGAAGCTGGCGCAGATTGGGCGTGTTGGGCGAACTGACGTTGACCACAAAAAAATCGGCATGCGGACGCAACACACGAAAAGATTCGGCGTAATCTTCGGCTGCTTTTTCCAGCGGCGTAACTTTGGATTTGCCGAGGTTGACGCCGACCGGATGTCGGGGCCATAGGCCGCGCCGTTTCCATTCGGCCAGGGCATCGGCCATGGCGGCGGCGCCGGGATTATTGAAGCCCATGGCGTTGACAATGGCCTCGTCTTTGATGGCGCGAAAAAGGCGCGGGGCGGGATTGCCCGGTTGCGCTTCGCGGGTAACCCCGCCCAATTCGCTGAAACCAAAGCCCAACGCCGCCCAAGCGGGCACGGCGCGGCCAAACTTGTCCATGCCCGCAGCCAGGCCGACCGGATTGGGAAATTTCAGACCGAACAATTCAACCGGCAATTCCGGCGCGCCATACAGCGATTGGACGATGGAATGAAGCCAGGCGCTGCGGCTGACGCAGCCCAGGGCGCGCAGAGTCCGATCATGAATTTTCTCGGAATCCCGCGCAAAAAGAACGGGGCGGATAATGCCACGGTAAAGGCAACTCACGGGCAAAGAGGTAGCCGCTAACGCCCCGCCGCGAAAGGCAAAACTCAAAATTGACAACACTCAACCTCGTGGCACATTTGATACATGACTGAGCAAATCAGGCTTCGGATTGACAGCGAATTGGCGGAGGAGGCGGACGTGGTCTGCCGTGAAATCGGCATCACCCCGACGGCGGCGGTTTCCATGTTTTTCGCGCAAATGGTTAAATTGCGCGGACTGCCATTCCGCCCCGGCAATTTTCCCGCCCTGGACGAATACGGCGTCACATTGGCGCAAGCGACGGCGGCGGAAGGCGCGGCCCTGGCTGAAATCAAGGCAGCGCGAAAAGCAGGCAAACTGAAACCGTTTGCCGGCAAGTTGTGATTCGCGTCCTGCTGACCGAGAGAATCAGTAAGACGGCGGGCAAATTGCCGGCGGAGGTGCGGAACGGAGCGGCCAGGGCCATCGCGCAAGTCGGAGCGGCGTTTGGCGATCCTCATCGGCATCGCGGCTTGGGACTCCGTAAACTGGCCAGGCGTTCCTACGAAATCCGCGTCCAACGACAATGGCGCGTGGTGTTTCTTCACGATGGGGAAACGCTGATTGCCTACGATATAATGAACCACGACGAAGTTTCGCTCTGGCTGCGGGGGCAACGGAAGTGATTGGAACATTTCCATCGCAGCTTGAATTTTCCCCGAAAATCAGGGTGGATAATAATGCCGTTGTAAAGGCAACTCACGGAAGAAGATGGGCCGGTAACGTCCCGGCGCGAAAGGCAAAACTCAAGTCCAATCAGGAGCACAGGCTTGCATTCCGGAGGTGTAGGATTAAAATAATAGCATGGATAGCGTGATTCTGGCGAACGAAGCTTTGAAGCTCCCTCCGTTGGAGCGGGCGCAGATTATTGACGCGCTGTGGCGCAGCCTTGACCCTGCCGAACAGGATGCCGTTGACCGGGCTTGGCTGCTCGAGTCGCGGGATCGTCTGGCGGCATTTCGCGCGGGTCAACTCACGGCCATCGACGGCGAAGAGTCGTTGCGAGCCATTGAAGATGAATTGAAGCAATGAAGTTCCGGCTCCTGCGGCCAGTGGCGCGAGAACTGCGGGAAGCCGCGAAATACTACGAAGACCGTGTTCCGGGACTCGGGTTTGATTTTCTTCAGGAAGTCCGTGCCGCCGTTCGGCGCATTCTCATCCACCCGGCAGCATGGTTCGCGTTGGATGAGGAGATTCGACGTTGCCGGACACACCGCTTTCCCTATGGAGTCATTTACACCATCGAGCGCGGTGAAGTTCTGATTATTTCTGTGATGCATCTTCATCGCCACCCGGAATCCTGGCGTCGGCACCTACCTTAACCAAAGCGCCCCTAGTCTGTGACCTCGTCAGCCTGTTCACTATAACAATGAAGGCGATTTGCAACGGCAGACGAAGAAATAAAGCCACCGTGACTGGGGAAATTCCCTCGTGAATATGATCGGCAAACATTTTGATGTTGGCCGGAAAGACGGCGATGAGCAGAGCAATCAGTCCATAGCCCGCCACTCTCCGGCAAGCCGGGACTAGAACGCCAATGCCGCCCAAAATTTCGAATGCTCCGCTAAGATAAACCAGCGCGAGAGGATACGGGAGAATAGTTGGCATGATCGTCAAATAAAAGGAAGCATTGGTAAAATGCAAGGTGCCGGCGCCAATAAAAAACAAGGCCATCAGCACACGAAATACAGGTCTCGATCCGGCTCGGTTCACAAGTGCAATCTAATCCATAGGCTGGCGACCACCATGATAAATCAAAGGCAGAACTCCGTTGAAACTTGAATTTTCACCCGGAATGAGTGTAGATTTAGCTCATGAGTTCAGTGACCGAGATCGAACGTGCCATTGCCAAACTTTCTTCCCAGGAGTTTGTCGAGTTGGAACGCTGGTTCGCTGCGGAGCGAAATCGCAAGTGGGATAAGCAAATTGAAGCTGATTCCGCGTCCGGCGCGTTTGACCCCCTGTTGAAGGAAGTCGAAGAGGACGTTGCCAAGGGAAGGACACGCCCGACGGATGAACTCTGCGACAACTCTTAAATTTCGCCAAGCTTACGCAGTTCTGCCAGCGGAGACTCAGCGTCGCGCCCGCAAAGCATATCAACTCTGGCGACAGAACCCCCGGCATCCATCGCTTCACTTCAAGAAAATCGGTAATATCTGGAGTGCGCGTGTCGACGATAATTACCGGGTGCTGGCCCATGTAATTGGAGATACCGCGTATTGGTTTTGGATTGGCCCTCATGAACAGTATGAAACATTAATCCGCCAGTACCGGAAGGGTTGACAGAGCGACCTAGAACTTCCGCTCTGGCACGGCACGAATTGTGCTTAATACGGACATGACACACAATCATAGAGCAAAAGCTTTCACACGTATGGAGTTGACGGTCGTGATCGTATTCCTTGTTGGACTTGGTCTTTTTGTCGTTCCCGGATTACAGCGGGCGAGCCAGAAGGCTAAACGCATCACCTGCCTAAACCACTTCATGCAGATAGGCAGCGCCTATCGCGTTTGGGAAAACGATCATGGTGGTCGATACCCAACCGACGCGCCACAAACCAATGGGGGTTGGAGTGATCTCCTTTCCCGCACGAATGTAACCACTTGCTTGTGGATGAATTATGTAAAGATGTCTAACGAGTTGGGGCAAAATCCGTCGATTCTGGTCTGCCCTGCCGATGAACGGAAGCCCGCCGACCACTTCAATAACATCGTGGGCAACACCAACCTTTCGTATTTCATTGGCGTCAACGCCGACGACACCTTGCCTCAATCACTTCTTGGCGGCGACCGCAACCTTGGGCCGGGAACAACGCCGGATGTCCAATATGGCTTCTCACCAGCCGATGGCAGGGGCAATGATGTGATTATAAACGGGCCGGTATGCTGGTCGTTAAAGATGCACTCACATGGAAATCGCGCCGGCTGCGGGAACATTATGCTGGGCGACGGCAGCGTCCAACAGGCAACATCAGAAGGTCTGAACGAAGATTGGCTGAAAGCCGCTCGCGCTACAGCAACCAGTTCCGCCGGCATGCGTTTCATCTTTCCATAAAACGGCTTCTCAAAAGTCTGGAGAGCCTTGCCTGGCCATTCCGCAAAATAATTAAAAAACTCATTTGAATATCGAATAGTTAATATGTATATTTAGTCAAATAGGGGCGGGAGTGTGAGGAAGAAATTATGAAAAATAGCCGCGAAGAAGCAAAAAGCACAAGAACTAGAATCCCCATTTTGCGACTTTGGCGGCTATTCCAGTCAAACCGATGTGACCAGTCAATTTGGCGCGTAAAATATGCATAAATACCTTAAAATGAATTGCTTGCCGATGAAATCCTGTAAAATACCAGTCAGGGTCAGTCAAGGTGAGTCAGGCCGATTTAATGTCCAAAGGGGTGACTGTTAAAGATGCGGCGGCTCGTATATCCTGAGGCTTGTGTCGGATACTTTGGTCATCAATGAAATCTATCTGAGCCTGCAGGGCGAAAGCTCGCTGGCGGGGTGGCCGTGCGTTTTTGTGCGGTTGACGGCGTGCAATTTGCGCTGCTCATATTGCGACACGGCGTACGCCTTCACCGAGGGCCGCAAGATGACGCTGCCGGAAATCACGGCCCAAGTGGAGGAGTTGGCAAGGGACTTTGCCAAAAGTCCGGACACTATGCGCCTGCCGCTGGTCGAACTGACCGGCGGCGAGCCGCTCTTGCAAAAAAATTCCCTGCCGCTCATGAAAGCCCTTTGCGATGCCGGATTTTCCGTGTTGCTTGAGACGAGTGGCGCGCTGGATATTGCGCCGGTGGATGCGCGGGTCCGGCGCATCATGGATTTGAAATGCCCGAGCAGCGGCGAATGCGAACGGAATCGATGGGAAAACCTGGCCCACCTCAAGGCCGGCGATGAAATCAAATTCGTCATCGGCACGCTCCAGGATTACGAATGGGCCGGCGAAGCCATCGCGGCGCGCCATCTGGCCGGGATTTGTCCGATCCTCTTTTCGTGGGTTTCGCCGCTGTTACCGCGGCAGCAGGATAAATCGCTGCGCAAAGTGCCGGACGGCCAAACACCCATCTCGCGCCGCGAGCTGGTCGAAAAAATCATGGCCGACGCGCTGCCGGTCCGTTTCCAACTCCAAATGCACAAATTCATCTGGCCGCCGGACCAGAAGGGCGTCTGACATTTCCGCCGTGGAAACCAAAAAAATTCTCAACCTCCTGCGCGCTTACGAGCCGGCCAACATGCTGTGGATTGATCCAGATGGCTCGTGGCCCATCGTCTGGTCGCGGGCCAGAGGCGCGAACGTGTGGGACGCGGAGGGCCGAAAATACATCGACTTGACAGCGGCATTTGGGGTGGCGGCGGCGGGCCATGGCCAAAAGCGCGTGATCGCGGCGGGGCAACAGCAAATGGGGAAACTGCTGCACGCCATGGGGGACGTCCACCCGCACGCCTTGAAGGCGGAGCTGGCCCGCGAGTTGAGCCGCATCACTTTCGAGCGCTGGTCTTCCGGCGCGATGACGGGCAAGACCATGTTTGCCAATTCCGGTTTCGAAGCCGTCGAAGCCGCGCTGAAAACCGCCATGCTGGCCACGGGCAAACGCCGGATTCTGGCCTTCACCGGCGCGTATCACGGCCTCGGTTATGGCGCTCTGAACGCGACGTATCGCGACTATTTTCGCGAACCGTTCAGAGCGCAATTGGGGAAATTCGGCAGTTTCGTGCCTTTTCCAAAGGAAGGGGACGGCGTGGTTGCGACAGAGAGGCGGATCACCAAACTTTTGCGGAGCAAACAATTTGGCGCGATTGTGGTCGAGCCGATTCAGGGGCGGGGGGGCGTGAATGTTCCGCCCGCGGGTTTTCTGCCGCTCTTGCGGACGCTTTGCGATCGGTACGGCGCGTTACTGATTGTGGACGAGATTTTTACCGGCTTCGGCCGGACTGGAACGTGGTTCGCTTGCGAGCACAGCCGGACCATTCCGGATCTGATTTGCCTGGGCAAGGCTTTGACGGGAGGCTTTCCACTTTCGGCATGCGTAGGGCGTGCGGAATTAATGGACGCCGCTTGGCCGCCTTCCAATGGCGAGGCCATCCACACGAGCACCTTTCAAGGACATCCGGTAGGCTGCGCGATGGCTCTGGCCCAGATCAAAGAGATCCAAAATCAATCCCTGTCGCAACGGAGCACCGCCCTGGGCGCGTATCTGATGCAAAAGCTGGGGGCGGAAATATCCATTCCGGGGCATTCCACTGAAATTCGCGGCCGCGGTTTGATGGTGGGCCTGGAAATCAGGAAGCCCGGCGGCAAGCCAGCCACCGCGCTGGTTTTGGAAACTGTCAAACAGATGTTGCGGCGCGGCTTTATTCTTCTGCCGGAAGGCGAATTTGGGAACGTGATCAGTTTCAGCCCGCCGTTGATCATCACCGAGGCCCAGCTTGCGGCGGCGGTGGCGGCATTGCGGGAGGTCTTGCGGTGAAACTTTCCGAGATCAAACAAGTCCTGTCTGAGCGAGAGTGGAAGCTGACCAAGTCGCTCGGCCAGAATTTTCTGCACGACGGCAATCAACTGCGCCGCATCGTGGATGCGGCGGAATTGACCAAGGCCGACAAGGTCCTGGAAATCGGGCCGGGGCTTGGCCCGTTAACGGAATTGCTTTTGGAAAAATCGGGCGAAGTCTTTGCCATCGAGAAGGACGAGCGGTTGGTGGATTTTTTGTGCGAGCGTTTTGGTTTGAAATCTGAACCAGATAAAACACCTGACACAGCCGAAGGCGCCGGGCAAGCAGTCTACAACCTTTGCATGCTCCACGACGACGCCCTGGATTTTTTGAAACGCGAGCCCCGGGATTGGAGCGATTGGAAACTCGTCGCCAACCTGCCGTATTCGGTCGCCTCGCCGATTTTGGTGGAACTGGCGCAATCACCCAAACGCCCGAAGCGCATGGTCGTCACACTGCAACTCGAAGTCGCGCAGCGCTTGATGGCGCAGGCGGACGACGACAATTACGGTGTCCTGACGCTGCTCGTCCAGCTTGACTACGAATCGCGTAACAGCTTCAAGATTCCGGCGGCCTGTTTTTTCCCCGCGCCGGACGTGGATTCGAGGTGCGTGGTTTTGCAACGGCGCGCCCAGCTCATGCTCGCCGGGGAACAACGGGCCGCGTTCGTGAAAATTGTGAAGCGCGCTTTCTCGCAGCGGCGCAAGATGATGCTAAAATTGTTGAAAGAGGATTGGGCGGCGGACAAACTGGCGGCTGCGTTTGCCGAATTAAAAATCTCACCACAGGAACGCGCCGAGAAATTGAGCTTGGAACAATTTGTTGAATTAACCAACCTTCTTGCTGCTGGAAATTCATGAGCGAAGAAATATTTGACATCGTGAACGAAAAAGATGAAGTCATCGGCCGGCGGCCGCGCCGCGAGGTCCATCGCGACGGCCATAAACATCGCGCGGTGCATGTGCTGGTTTTCGGATCGGATGGCCGCATCTTTTTGCAAAAACGCTCGATGACCAAGGACACCTTCCCGGGCGCGTGGGATTCCTCGGCGTCCGGCCATGTGGACAGCGGCGAGGATTACGACGCTTGCGCGGCACGGGAATTGTGGGAGGAATTGGGCTTGAAAGCGGCCGCGCCGCCGCGGCGGCTTTTCAAAATCGCGGCTGGCGCCGAGACCGGGCAGGAATTTGTCTGGGTTTATCAATTGGAATCGGACGGGCCGCTTGTATTGCATCCGGAGGAAATCGAACGCGGGGAATGGTTCGGGCGCGGGGAGGTGACGGATTGGGTGGCGCAGAGGCCGCAGGATTTTGCCACTGGTTTTGTCCTGATTTGGAAGAACTTGACGGCGGGCGGCGCATTCCCTAATTTACCCAGCTCGCGACCGGGCGAATCCCACGACAAAGTGTGACGGTCATGGCGCGATTTCGAAAGGCTGTTTGTGAATGTATCGGTGGAAATTTTGGCTCCGTGCAAGAGGCTGATGCGCGTGGAAATCGAAGCGGCGAAGGTCAATGAAACCTTCGCGGAGATAACGCGCGATTTTCAGCGGGAGGCCCGTCTGCCTGGGTTCCGTCCCGGCAAAGCGCCCAAGGAGATGGTGGCGAAACGTTACGAGACGGAGATACAGGAGGAAGCCAAACGGAAACTCATTTCCGATTCGTATCGCAAGGCCGTGGCCGAACAGAAACTGGATGTGGTCGGCGCGCCGGACATTGAGGAAATTGAATTTACCCGCGGCGCGAAGTGCCAGTTCGCGGCCACGCTGGAAATCGCGCCCGAATTCGAGCTGCCTGCCTACAAGGGTCTGCTGGCCCGCCGCGAAACCGGCGGAGTCACGCCCGAGGACGTGGAACGGGCCTTGCACCTGTTGGGCGAACGCCAGACCCAATTTCAAACGGTGGCGCGCGAATTGAAGGAAGGCGATGTCGCCGTTGTCAATTATATTGGAACCTGCGATGGCAAACCGATCACGGAAACGGCCCCGACCGCCAAGGGCCTGGCCGAAAAGAAGGCGTTCTGGATTAATGTTGACAAGACCTCTTTTATCCCGGGATTCGGCGAACAATTGATCGGCATGAAAGCCGGCGACAAACGGACCATTACGGTTGATTTTCCGGCGGATTTCGTCACACCGCAACTGGCCGGGAAAAAGGGCGTCTATGAGGTTGAACTGGTCGAGGGCAAGGAGAAGGTCGCGCCGGAGTTGAACGACGCCTTCGCCAAATCTTACGGGGCGGAAAACATGGAGAAACTGCGCGAGGGCGTCCGGGCCGATTTGCAGAACGAATGGAACCTGAAGCAAAGCCGGAGCATCCGCAACCAGGTCGTGCAAAACCTTCTGGCCAGCATCAAATGCGATCTGCCCGAATCGTTGCTCGAACAGGAGACGCGGGAAATCATCTACCGTATTGTCAACGAGAATCAGCAGCACGGCGTTTCCAAGGAGGCGCTGGACGCGCAGAAGGACGAGATTTACGCCTCGGCCGCCAACACGGCCCGGGAAAAGGTCAAGGCGTTCTTCGTCTACCAGCGCGTGGCGGAGAAGGAAGGCGTGCGGGTGGAACAGGTGGAAATCGCCCGGCGCCTGCAAGACCTGGCGTTACAAAACAAAATACCGGTGGACAAACTGATCAAAGAATTGGAAAGCAGCGGCAGGTTAAGCCTCGTTTACAGCCAGATATTAAACGAGAAGGTGGTTGATCTGCTCGTGCAATATGCCCGGCTGGAAGATGTCGCGCCGGCCCCTGCGCCTGCGGTCCAGGCTTTGGTGTAAAGTAGAAGACCGTTTTTCGCCGCAACTAATTGCGCTTGGCGGCGACTTGGATGAGGAGGTTGTTCAACTCCTGCATACGCGGCGGTTTGCCGACCACGGCATCCACTTCGGGGACGGATTCCCCGTCGTCCTTCATCATCGTGCCCCAGCCAGTCAGCATGACGATTGGCGTTTGAGGCGATTCGGCGCGGAGGGCGCGGGCCACGTGGCGTCCGTCCATTTCCGGCATGCCAAAATCTGTGATGACGAGCTCATATGGCCGGCCGCCATGAAGATTGGCCCGGAAAAGTTCCAGACCTTCCTTGCCGCTGGCGGCCACAGTCACCTTGTGGCGGTTCAATTCAAGGACATCATGCAGGAGTTCCCGCAGCTTCGGCTCGTCGTCAATATAAAGAATGCGCAACGACCGGCTCGGTTCGACTGTGTCCTCGGGCGGCGGTGCCGGGATCGTGATCAGGTTTTGTGCGGCGGGCTCTTTGACTTTCACTGCGCCGATGGAATCCTGGCCCAATTCACGCCGATAGACTTCGCGCATGCGCGCCACAATCTGCGCCACATTCTCGGCCGCCTCAGTGATCTTCTTCAGGTCATCCCGGTT
>Ga0182024_10002318_pt1 | contig 47533 bp, 42 predicted proteins | sample P32metaG_FD_120480 | JGI IMG/M metagenome (GOLD analysis project Ga0182024, IMG submission 120480) | Permafrost microbial communities from Stordalen Mire, Sweden - P3-2 metaG (Illumina Assembly) | ecosystem: Environmental > Terrestrial > Soil > Wetlands > Permafrost | place: Sweden: Stordalen... | reverse complement strand
CTGATGGAGCCGATCCAGGGCGAAGCCGGCGTGGTTGTGCCGGACGAAGGATATTTAAAAACGGCGGCACAGTACTGCAAGGATGCGAACGTTTTATTTATTGCAGATGAAATCCAGACCGGCCTGGCCAGAACCGGGAGAATGCTGGCCTGCGATTATGAAAATGTGCGACCCGATATCCTGATACTGGGAAAAGCCTTGAGCGGCGGAACTATGCCTGTATCTGCTGTTCTTGCCGATGATGAAATTATGCTAACCATCAAACCGGGCGAACATGGCTCAACTTTTGGTGGAAATCCCTTGGCCTGTGCGGTTGCAATAACAGCACTTGGCGTTATCAGGGAAGAACATCTTGCTGAAAATGCCGCCATTCAGGGTGAATATTTAAGAAAAGGTATTGCATCGCTTAACTCTCCTTTTATAGAAACCGTCCGTGGAAAAGGATTGCTGAATGCTATCGTAATCCGGCATCCCGATTCGAATGCCGCATGGAATATCTGCCTGGAGCTTAAAGAAAATGGCCTGCTCGCCAAGCCAACCCACGGGGATAAGATCCGGCTGGCGCCTCCGCTGACGATCACAAGGGCGCAGCTTGACGAATGCCTGGAAATGATTGCGGACAGCCTTCTTATATTAAAATAGTTAGCCCGATTATTGCCTACCTTAGGATTGTAAATTTATTGCATGAACAGTGCTGAGAAAACAGAACTTCCTGTCAAGCCACACCAGCACAGCCATAGCGAAAAACATGTTTTTGGCGCCGACGTTTTAAGGGATGTGGTCATTGGTATGTCCGATGGTCTTACAGTTCCATTCGCACTTGCGGCCGGGTTAAGCGGCGCCGTTTCCAGCACTAACCTGATTATCATTGCCGGCCTTGCCGAAATTGCTGCGGGCTCCATTGCCATGGGTCTTGGCGGATATCTGGCCGGCAAAACCGAAGTGGACCATTATAATTCGGAATTGAAAAGGGAATACGATGAGGTTGAAACAGTTCCAGAAATGGAAAAGCAGGAACTGAGAACATTTTTCTCTTCTTTGGGACTAAGCCATGAGGTACGGGAACAGGCCGTAGAGGAAGTGAGCAAGGATAAGGAAAAGTGGGTAGAGCTTATGATGAAGTATGAACTGGGTCTCGAAAAGCCGGATCCGCGGAGAGCAAAAAAAAGTGCATTTAATATTGGTTTTTCTTATATCGTGGGCGGACTTATCCCGCTCAGTCCCTATTTTTTTGTATCGAGCGGTATGCAGGGCCTGAAAATTTCAACACTGATCACGCTGATCTGTTTATTTGTTTTTGGATATTTTAAAAGTAAACTTACAGGTGTCAACCGCTGGGAAGGTGCATTACGTGTAATGATCATCGGTGCTGTTGCCGCAGGCTGTGCCTTTGCAATTGCACGGCTAATCCAGACCGGTCACTATTGATTTTTAGGTTCTTCCGGCAACTTCACCCCGGAAAAAAGACTGCCAATTAATATGAACAAGGCCGCGATGAGCATTAGAAACAAACCAGGTTTTTTCTGGGGACATATACCCTGATAGCAGGAGGCAAAGAGATTGAATGATTTAATGGCGTATGCCAGGATAATAATACCCAGAAACTGATTGAGCCTTTTTGCCCATAATTTTGGAATAAGAAAAAGTACGGTACTCAACGCGGCAAGAAATACAAATGCTTTTCCTGGCCGTCCATAGATGTTCTGATTGGAATAAAATCCGTTGAAGGTTTGATTTATGTCAGGATAATAAGCCCAGGGAATAAAACTTGCGGTGATAAGCAACGCAGCAGCAAGTATGCCAATATATGGAGCGTACTTCATCCGGTGGATCTCATTTTAGTCGCCTGAGTCAAATTTGCCTTCAAATACTTTCTCGGCCGGACCACATAGCCAGATATTGGTAAAGCTATTATCGTCGTGCCTGTCATATTTTACAACCAGCTTCCCACCTATTGTAATTACAGTCACATCATTATACCCAATTTCATTGTGGAAACAAACGATGGCGCTTGCGGTAACGCCTGTTCCACAGGAAAAAGTTTCGTCTTCCACACCCCTTTCGTATGTCCGCACCAGGATTTCATCCGATTTTTTCTGCTCAACGAAATTTACATTGATGCCGTCCTTGCTGAATTCTTCATTATAACGGATCGCGGTACCCATTTTCAGCACATCACAGTCCATCACATCACCGACAATCTTTACGTAGTGCGGAGATCCGGTATCGAGGATATAGTCACCGTTTTCTTCCCGGTAGCCGGCAACATCCTTCATCTTTAAGTTAATGACAGAACCTTCGTCATCTATTTCAGCTTCGTGGTCTCCGTCGGATGCCAGAAAATGATAGTTGGTTTTGTGCATCCCCAGGTGGTAGGCAAACCTGACCATGCATCGTCCGCCATTGCCGCACATGGAACCTTCTTTCCCGTCCGAATTGAAATATTTCATTTCAAAATCATATCCATCTTTTTGGTTAAGCAGCATCAATCCGTCTGCCCCGATACCAAACCGACGATCACACAAATGCATGATCGTCTCCCTGGAAATGCCGGAATAGCTTTCTATCCTGTTATCCAGCAATATGAAATCGTTGCCGGTACCCTGGTATTTATAAAATAGAATGATCATAACAGCGTGCAAATATAATTCTTAATGAGCCATGGAAGAAACTGTGTCCAGTGTTTTCTCAACCAGGCGTTCAATGGCCAGCGTTCCGTTGGAAGAAAATGTTTTAGTTATCCGGTTTGCCACAATCACATTCAGGCTCAGACATAAGTGGCCCAGCATACTGCCCAATCCGTAGATGGCGGAGGTTTCCATTTCAAAATTGCTCACGCGATATGGACCAAATACAAATGAGGCAAGCCTCTCGATCAGGTCGGGCTGGCTGAGGCCCAGGCGAAGTATTCTTCCCTGCGGGCCATAGAATCCGGGGCATGTAACCGTTATACCATTGAAATACCCGTCTGTGAAATGCTTCAACAGGAATGCAGACGCACCTGCAATGCGCGGATGCGCAAATTGCTGATGCAACTGCGTATGCGTAATGAATGCCTGCAGGATATCCTGCTCCGCGCCCCGCGGTTCCAGGCGGTAAAAATTCAAGAGGTTGTCAATCCCCAACCCGTGCGTAGAAGCCACAAAGGCATCCACCTGGATTTCCTTTTGCAGCGATCCGGAAGTACCAATGCGCATAATCTGTAATTGCGTAAGATGCGGTTTTATGGTTCTGGATTCAAAATCAATATTGACCAGCGCGTCCAATTCATTCATCACGATGTCAATATTATCGGTACCGATACCCGTGGAGACTACGGTATATCTTTCGGATCCGATAAAACCTGTATGTGAAATAAATTCGCGGTGTTGTAGTTTACATTCTATCCGGTCGAAATATTTACTCACCACCGGCACGCGACCGGGATCGCCGACGAGAAAAATTTTATTTGCAAGTTCTTCTGGCCGCAGGTTAAGATGATAAATAGCATTCCGGGAATTCAGAATCAGTTCGCTTTCTTCAATGGGCTGCATATGGGATTTGCAGGTTTAGGCAAATTAATCCGAATATACTACTTTTGCGCAACCTCATTAGGTTCCGTGGCCGAGCGGCTAGGCAGAGCTCTGCAAAAGCTTCTACAGCAGTTCGAATCTGCTCGGAACCTCGAAGCCCGCAATCCAAATTGCGGGTTTTTATGTTTGGAATATGAATGATAAATAATGAATAATCTGTTTAATGTGAGGGTGTACGGAATCCTTCGCGGAAAAAATAAAGAAGTGCTGGTATCTGACGAACTGATCCGAGGAGATTATATCACGAAATTTCCAGGTGGGGGACTGGAATTCGGAGAAGGAACCCGGGATTGCCTGAAAAGGGAATTCAAAGAAGAGATGAACCTGGAGGTAAAAATAACCGATCATCTCTACACCACCGATTTTTTTCAAATGAGCGCTTTCAACCCCGAACAGCAAATCATTTCGGTCTATTATCTTGTAGCAGCGCTGGAAGAAATCCAGGTTCCCCTCAGTGCCAAACTATTTGATTTTGACGAAAAGCAAATGGAGATTTACAGGAAGACCGGAGAGACGGAAACTTTCCGTTTTATCGAATGGAAAGATTTCAGGGAAGAAAGTGTAACCCTGCCGATTGACAAGGTGGTCGCCCTTATCCTGAAGGAACTTTACTAACTGATCATAGGTTGGGTTTGTTTGACCGTACCCATAACAAAAGTACTTTGTACCTGACCTATATTTTCCACTTGTCCGAGTTTGTTTACATGAAAGTCATAATAGCTGTCCATGTTCTCTGCAACCACTTTCAGCATAAAGTCAAATTCACCTGAGATGATATAACACTCGATCACCTCCGGAAGTTCCTGCATGGTTCTGATAAATTTTGCGCCGGACCGTTTATTATGCTCTTTCAATGATATATAACAAATGGCCATCAACCCTTTTTTGATCATGGAATGATTTACCAGTGTAGCATACTGAACAATAATTCCTTCATCTTCCATCCTCTTTATGCGTTCATGAACGGGCGTGGTACTGAGATGGACACTGGCCGCGATCTCTCTCACCGTTGCTTTAGCATTCGTTTGTAACATGCGCAAAATGGCCCGGTCTTTTTCATCCAGGGGGTCGGGCCGACTAGGCGGATCTTCTTTTTGAAGTTCTTTTTGCATGGGTCTGCTGGTTGTTTATTCTTAAAATATCTCCTAAATTATACATTTATTCCAAATTTTCTTATAATATGTATATTTTATTCTACCAACCTATCTTTGCTGTAAATAATTAAACCCATGTCAACAAAAACAAAAAATATTGATCTGCAGCTCCCTTACAAGGTGAAAGATCTGAGTCTCGCTGCCTGGGGCAGGAAGGAAATCCGTTTAGCCGAAGCTGAGATGCCCGGATTAATGTCCATCCGCGCAGAATACGGAAAACAAAAGCCATTGAAGGGCGCGCGCATAGCCGGCTGTCTCCATATGACCATTCAGACTGCGGTCCTCATTGAAACACTGATGGAGCTTGGCGCTGAAGTTCGCTGGAGTTCATGTAATATTTTCTCAACACAGGATCATGCGGCTGCTGCTATTGCTGCTGCCGGCGTAGGTGTTTTTGCCTGGAAGGGACAATCACTTCAGGAGGCGGACTGGTGTATTGAACAGACTTTATTTTTCGGAAGTACGGATCGTCCGCTCAATATGATTCTTGATGATGGTGGTGATCTCACCAATATGGTTCTGGATTCCTATCCCGAATTGGTTCAGCATTTGAAAGGCATTTCAGAAGAAACGACTACGGGCGTTCACCGACTCTATGAAAGAATGGCCAGGGGAACGCTGCCGGTTCCTGCAATCAATGTAAATGATTCTGTTACTAAATCTAAATTCGATAATAAATACGGATGTAAGGAAAGCCTGGTGGACGCGATCCGTCGTGCAACGGACGTGATGCTTGCCGGCAAGGTTGCTGTCGTCGGCGGATATGGTGATGTGGGTAAGGGTTCCGCTGCATCCTTAAAAGGAGCAGGTTGCCGCGTGATCGTAACAGAAATCGATCCGATCTGCGCACTGCAGGCTGCTATGGATGGATTTGAAGTAAAGAAAATGGATGACGCCGTTAAAGAGGCCGATATTGTCGTTACCGCTTCCGGTTGCCGTGACCTGATAACGGAAAAACATTTCCGCTCACTGAAAGACAAAGCTATTGTTTGCAATATTGGTCATTTTGATATCGAAATCGATATGGCCTGGATCAATAACAATTATGGTCATACCAAGGATACGATCAAGCCCCAGGTAGATCTGTATACCATTGAAGGGAAAGATGTGATCATCCTGGCAGAGGGCCGTTTGGTTAACCTGGGCTGTGCTACCGGTCATCCCAGTTTTGTCATGAGTAATTCATTCAGCAACCAAACGCTTGCACAGATTGAGCTCTGGCAGAACCATGCGAAGTATGAAAACAAAGTATATGTGTTACCCAAACACCTCGATGAAAAGGTAGCCCGCCTTCACCTGGCCAAGATTGGAGTTGAACTGGACGAGCTGACAGATGCCCAAAGCGAATACCTGGGTATACCAAAACTCGGACCTTTCAAAGCGGATCATTATAGATATTAATTTTCAGAAACTTGAACAAAACAATAAAGCCACGGTTTCGGAGCGATCCATACTGTGGCTTATGTTTATGAAATTGGGAAGGAAGTATCTGGATAAGTTGTGGGGTCGCTCAAGAGAGGGTCGCTGATCTCCGGATTTTCTTCATCGTAAAGTGGTTCCTCCTCTTCGGAGCCCACAATAAAATCAAGCAGGTCCTGATTTAATTTTTCTTTCTGCGTATAAAAAAGGCCATGTGGTTCGCCCTCGTAAATTTTGAATAAAGAATCCGGAATCATCTCCTTGCTTTTTTTGCCACTGATTTCAACCGGAACGATTTTATCGCTGTCACCGTGGATGATCAGGGTTGGAACGTTAATCTTAAGGAGGTCATTCCTGAAATCTGTTTCGGAAAAGGATTGGATGCAATCCGTTGTCGCTTTGGGAGAGCCTTCTAATGCCATGGATTGATTCCAGTCCAGAAGTTCCTGGCTCACAGATTTATTCAGAAAGTGTACTCCGTAAAAGAGTTTTCCAAATTGGGCCAGGAATGCCGGACGATCTTCCCGGATTTGTTTGATAAATCCATTGAAAGTTTCCTGAGGAATACCTTCGGGATTATCTCCCGTTTTAAGCATGAATGGAGTAACCGAACTGATCAGGACCACGCGGTGAATTTTTTTAGTACCGTATTTCCCGATATAGCGGGCCACTTCTCCGCCTCCCATGGAAAAACCAACCAGGGTCACTTCTTCAAGATTCAATTCGTCTATTAAAGATTTGAGATCGCCAGCCAGGTTGTCATAATCATAACTTCCCCAGGGTTTGTCCGATTTGCCAAATCCCCTGCGGTCGTACACGATACAACGAAGGCCATATTTGGGTAGTTCGCTCAACTGATATTCCCACATGGAAGAGTTGAGCGGCCAGCCATGAATAAAAACCACCGGTTTCCCATGGAGGGTATCTTCGTAATACAGGTTTACCGGCGGGGCTATGGAACTTTTTGAACTTTGTATGTAAGGCATAACGCGAGTATTTAACGATGAATCATTAATACCCCCAGTTTTTCATTATCGCCAGGTCCTGACGGCAGGTATCGACGGGATCCATGCCCTGATAGGACTCCTGCTCAATAATGAAGTATTTGGTACCACCTGATTTTCTTCCAATGTCGCAGATTTCCTTTGTGCCTACGATACCTTTTCCGAGGATGGTGCTTTCGTACTTTTCCCCTTTGCCAGTCGTACTCGGGATCTCATCTTTTACATGCATAAGTTCAAAGCGGCCGGGATATTTTGTGGCCACGTCAATCGCTTTGGCTCCTCCATTGTAGAGATTCCCCATATCGAGTTGTTGGGCAACCAGAGCAGGATCCGTATTTTCCATGATCAGGTCATACAGAAGCCTGCCATCGATTTTAGTGCTGAACTCAAAATCGTGGTTGTGATAGCCAAATTTCATACCGGACTTTTTACAAAGTTCCCCGGATTTGTTGAACACATCCATATAGGCTTTAAAATCAGTCATGTTCTTGCGAAGGCTGTCATCCAACCAGGGAGAAACCAGGTATTTCTGACCGGCAATTGAAGCATCCTCCACCGTATTTTTCCAGTTATCAGAAAAATCCATTTTAGTGAAATCATAGTCCGACGGCCTCATTACCACATGACCGCTGACCATGTCAAGATTGTAGCCCTCCAGCAGTTTTTTGAAATCGGCTGGTGAATACCCGTAGAATTTCCGGTTATGATAATTGGCATGCTCCACATAACGGTAACCTATATCCGATAATTGCTTTAGGGTTCCGGAAGGATCCTTATCCATAGCGTCGCGCACGGAATACAATTGTACCCCGACATAGATATCAGAATCAGCTAAGGCAAATAATTTGTGGGATCCGATGGCCAGAGCTGCAACGGAAAGTCCGCCTGTTTTCAGAAAGTTTCTTCGTGATGTACTCATGGCAAAGTCGTTTTAATGAAAGATTTTTTAAAGTTATCTGATTTGAGTCTTTTGATAAAAAAAGTTTTTTTACGCTTAAAGCTGAACGCTGAATTGGTTGACCATTGGCGGCCTCAACGCTCTCCTGTCAATTGTCAACTTTTTCAAGTTCGGGCTCAGCATGCCGGGACACGCGTTCTGTGTTCTTAAAAGTAAAATTCTTCTGAGTTAGATAGCTGAAAAAAACAACGATCGCTGTGGTGAATATTTTCGCAATGGTTGGATAAATATGGAATTTTTCAACGAACAAACGGATAAAAAGATAGTTCAGCAATATACAAATAACCACCAGCAGGAAATAGCGGAAAAGCTGTACACGGCCATGAAGACTGGATCCTGGGAACACAACATGACGCATCATAAGAAAACCGGCAGGAAAGCTCACCATAAAAGACATGATAAATGCTGCGATATAGGGCTTGAACGCCAATGGGCCTACATGCAGCACATGCTTTTGCAGAATGAAATTATAACTGATAAAAAAAATGAAAATGTCAAGTAGGGTGTTGGCACCCCCGCAGGCAGCATAGCGGAAGGTCTGGATGGGCAGCAGCTTTTGGAAGGGCGGATAAAAAAAATCTATAAAAGAAATGATCTGCTTTTTTGGCATAAATTCCGTAACCTCTCGCGCGAAGGTAATATAAAGGGCTGAAATAGTGAACCTAACAAATCCTACTTTTGCCGTCAATTTATTTATGATGGAACTCGTTCCCCGGATAAAAGAAATTGTTCAGTCTGTTTTGGATCAGAATTACCATCTCAGAATGGAATCAGAAGCCATCCTGGTGAATGAAACCAAGCCTGAATTCACCGGAGATTATACCGTCGTGCTGTTTTCTATCAGTAAAACCCTGAAAATAAATCCGGATATCATGGGTGAAGAACTTGGCGAGTCCATGCTGAATGCTCAGCCCGGGCTTTTCAGGAGTTTTAACATAATCAAAGGATTTCTAAACCTGGTGATTACAGACGGTATATTATGCGATTTTCTGGAGAGCCGGTATGAAGATCCGGGATACGGCTTCAAACCCTCCAATAGCGGCCGGGTAATGGTAGAATATTCTTCTCCCAATACAAATAAACCCTTGCACCTGGGCCATCTCAGGAACAATTTTCTCGGTTGGAGTGTGGCCGCATTATATCGTGCCAATGGGTATACGATCATCAAGACCTGTATAGCAAACGACAGGGGCATCCATATTTGCAAGAGCATGCTTGCCTGGAAACTTTTTGCCAATGGCGCAACCCCCGGGAGCACAGGAATCAAGGGCGATCATTTTGTTGGCGATTTCTATGTTTTGTTCAGCAAGGCATTAAAAAATGAAGTTGCACTGCTGGAAGCTGGGGGAATGAGCCGAGAACTGGCGGAGAAGGAAGCTCCCCTGATGAAAGCGGCGCAGGAAATGCTGCTTGCCTGGGAAGCGGGCGACCCGGATACCATTGCACTATGGAAAAAAATGAACAATTGGGTGTACGAAGGTTTTGAAATTACCTACCGGCGAATCGGCAGCGATTTTGATAAAATTTACTATGAAAGCGAGACCTACCTCCTTGGAAAGGATCTGGTGGAAGAAGGCCTGAACAAGCATGTTTTTTATCGGAAGGATGATGGCAGCGTATGGATTGATCTGCGTGAAGACGGACTGGATGAAAAGATCGTTCAGCGGAGCGATGGAACTGCCGTTTATATCACACAGGATATCGGACTCGTGGTAAGAAAATATGAGCAATATCATATGGATCGAAGCATCTATGTGGTAGCAGACGAGCAGAATTATCATTTCAAAGTACTTAAGCTGATCTGCCAGAAACTACAACTTCCTTCCGCTGCTGGAATTTTCCATTTGTCGTATGGGCTTGTGGAACTCCCTTCAGGAAGAATGAAAACCCGGGAAGGAAATGTTGTTGATGCAGATGATATCATAGACGAAATGAACAGGATTGCGGAGGAGCACACCAATGAGCTGGGCAAGGTGGAAGATTTTACAAAGGAAGAAAGAACTGAATTGTATGATACCATCGGTCTGGGTGCTTTGAAATTTTTCCTCCTGCGTGTTGATCCGAAAAAAAGAATGGTTTTTAATCCTGATGAATCTATAGATTTTCGTGGATTCACAGGGCCTTTTGTGCAATACACCTATGCCAGGATAAGATCGATCTTAAGAAAAGAAACCGTCGGAAAACTTTACGCGGACCAGGCTTTGCCTCTGTTGCCTCTGGAAAAAGCAGTGATCCTGGCGCTCGAGAAATATGAAGGCCTGCTTCATACGGCCTGCCAGGAAATGAATCCTTCACTTGTGGCGAACTATGCTTTTAGTCTCGCTAAAATTTTCAATTCTTTTTATGTGGAGCATTCCGTCGGGCGTGCCGAATCAGATGATAAAAAACAGCTGCGTCTTCGTATGTGCATGCTAACATCCACTGTGCTGAGATCGGCTACGGGTCTTTTAGGCATCAGGGTGCCGGAACGAATGTAATCGTTCGCATATCAATTGCACGAATTCTATGAACAGGATTAAAAAGAAACTCGTTATCCTTACCGGTGCAGGCATTAGTGCTGAAAGCGGACTAAAAACCTTTCGCGACAGCGATGGGCTATGGGAAGGCTACGACGTAAGGCAGGTTGCTACGCCGGGAGCCTGGGAGAATGATCCTGAGCTGGTGCTGGATTTTTATAATATGCGCCGGCGCAATGTGTCCGCAGCTTCCCCGAATGCGGCACATACAGGGTTGGCCCGGCTGGAAACGCAATTTGATGTACAAATCATTACTCAGAATATCGATGATCTTCATGAGAGGGCGGGCTCTACAAAAGTACTCCACCTTCACGGTGAAATATTTAAGATGCGCAGCGAAATGAATGAGCATCTTATTTATGATATCAGGAATGACATCAAACTGGGTCATAAAGCGGAGGATGGTGCTCAGTTACGTCCTCATATTGTGTGGTTTGAAGAAGCGGTCCCCATGATAGAGCCGGCAGCGCTCCTCGTAAAATCCGCAGATATTTTTGTTGTGATTGGAACTTCCCTTGCTGTATATCCCGCCGCAGGATTGGTTCATTATGCCGGAGCGCATATTCCTAAATTCATTGTTGATAAAAGAATTCCTTACACTCCTCAACTAAACAACCTTTCAAAAATTGAGAAGCCGGCTACGGAAGGTGTCCAGGATCTGGTAGAAATTTTAAAGGGGCAGGTCTAAGTGACTATTTCAATAAATAGGATGAGTTGCTCAAGTTTTCATTGTTCGATTTTGATTTCCTGCCTGTAGTTTTTGAGTGATGGATCCTGGGCAATAGCATTGTCGCAGATCGCCTTTCCTTTCCGGGTATCGCCTTTTTTTTGATATGCCATACCGATCATGTAAAGCGCATGGAAGTTTTTGTCGTCGTAGGATAAGATCCTGTTCCAATATTCAATGGCCTCATCGTATTTTTTCATTTTATAACTGGTGAAAGCCAGGCCGTTCAAGAGGTCCAGGTCAGCTGGTTTTTTCACCACCAGATCCTGCAGGATCTTAAGACCTTTTGCTGCTTGGCCGGACGCTATATAAGAGTCGGCCAGGTTTTCATAAAAATCATTGTCTTTTTTATATCCCTTTGCAGCTGCGATCTCGTAATAATGAATGGCTGCATTGTCCTCATATACCGTTGCATATACCAAAGCACATTCATAGATCCATTCCGCCTTTGAGGAATCCAGAGCGATCGCCTTCTGGAAATACAGAATGGCTGGACGGTAGTTGTTCATATCAACATATGCACGTGCGATCAGGTAAGGAATTTCTCCATTTTTTGGATCTTCGGCTGCGGCAGCAGGAAGATAACTGAATGCATGATTGTAGTCCTCCAGTTCATAATAACTCTTGCCAATCATAAAATAATTGTTCTTTCCGGTATGCAACTGCAACGCCCTTGACGCATAGCTTGCTGCCTTTTCCCAGCGCTGCAACCAGAAATTCAAAATAGCGAGCTGATTAATTCCTGTCGTATCATTTTTCCGAACCTCCATCAGTTTTTCGAAAAGGGTATCAGCGACTTCATATTTCCTTAAGGCTACTGCTGCGAGCCCGGTTTCACGCAACACATCAACGCTTAAAGAATCATAGGAAAGGGCACGCTGAAAATCGTTGTAAGCAACCAGGTTTAACCGTTTTGATTTTTCCTCCATGGCCCTGAGATAAAAATACCGTGAACTGTCGGCTGACTGGGCACTTACCTTACAAACAGTAAGCAGAAAAATAATAAAATTGACAAGCGAGAGGCGGAAAAGCATTGTTTTCATTTCAGGATGACGGCTCCTAACGGAGGCAGATGAACATTTATTTCGTACCGGTTTTGATTTTTATCAACCAGCTTTACGCCCGGATCGGGATTGAGTACATCGCCGGTTCCCCAATATTTTTTAAGATCACTGTTGAAAATTTCTTTCCAGACCGATTTACCGGAGACATAGACCTTCCAGTCATTTCTTACCGTTGGGGTCATATTGAGGATGATCAGCAGATCATTTTCCGGAAGCTTTCCCTTTCTGCTGAAAACAATCACGGACTCATTGCGGTGGTTAAGGTCCACCCATTCAAATCCATTTGTATTGAATTGGTTTTCATATAATGCAGGTTCGCTCCGAAGCAGCAAATTCAGGTCCCGCAAACAATCTTTCAGCATGCGGTGAGAATCAAATTGAAGCAGATCCCATTGAAGCTCGCTTTTGTAATTCCATTCGGCCGTGGAACCGAATTCGTCTCCCATAAAGAGGAGCTTTCCTCCCGGGTGGGTAAACATATAAGAATACATCAGCCGGAGATTGGCAAATTTTTGCCAGTCATCCCCGGGCATTTTATAAAGCATGGGTGATTTTCCATGCACCACTTCATCATGGCTCAATGGGAGCATGAAGTTTTCATCATAGAAATACATCATGCTGAAAGTAAATTTGTCCTGCAGGTCCTTGCGGAACAGGGGGTCCGCCTTAAAATAATCCAGGGTATCGTGCATCCAACCCATCATCCATTTCATTCCAAATCCCAGGCCTCCTGCAAAAGTTGGTTTACTGATACCGGGCCAGTCCGTTGCTTCTTCTGCGATAGTTTGTATATCCGGGAAGTCGCGAAAAAGTGTTTCATTTAAATCTTTGATAAAGGCAATCGCTTCAATATTTCCGTCACCACCGTATTCATTCGGCTCCCACTGGTCTTTTTTGCGTGAATAATTCAATTTCAACATGGAACTCACAGCGTCTACGCGGATACCATCCGCATGGAACCGGTCGCACCAGAACCTTCCACTGCTGATGAGGAAGGATTTCACTTCTCCCCTTTTATAATTAAAAATATAACTGTTCCAATCGGGATGAAAACCTTTGCGCATATCTGCATATTCATAGGTGTTCGTTCCGTCGAACATAAAGAGACCATGCGAATCATAAGGAAAATGAGAAGGCACCCAATCCAGCAGCACGCCAATTCCGGAAGCATGGAATGCATCCACAAGCGTCATAAAAGATTGCGGGTCGCCAAATCTGGAGGTTGGAGCAAAATAGCCAGCACCCTGGTAACCCCAACTTCCATCAAATGGGAATTCCATCACTGGCATTAGCTCGACGTGTGTGAAGCCCATTTCCTTTACATAAGGAACAAGCTGTTCCCTTATCTGATCATAGGTATTGTAGGATTCTTCATCGAATTTGTCCGGCCGCATCCAGCTTGCAAGATGTACTTCATAAACACTCCAGGGTTTATTCAATCCGTTATGGTCCTTCCGGGTCTTCATCCATTCCTGGTCGTGCCAGGAATACCCAAGTTCCCAGGTGATGGAAGCGGTATTGGGACGCCTCTCCCAAAAATTAGCAAATGGATCTCCCTTTACGGTCTTCTTATTATTGAATCCGCTGATATGGTATTTGTATACCTCTCCTTTCGGAAGATTCGGAATGAACCCTTCCCAGATACCTGATTTTTCGAGTCTGACAAATAAAGGATGTGCTGCAGGATTCCAGTCGTTGAAATTTCCTATTACCGACACATATGTGGCATTGGGCGCCCAAACGGCAAAATAATATCCGGGCGTATCCAGTACTTTGCGCGGATGCGACCCGAAGATTTCATATAGACGGTAATGGGTCCCGTTTTGAAAATTGCTGATGTCGGAATCTGAAAAAAGAGAGTAATTCCAAACCGGTTTTGTTGAATCAACAAAATGCGTATGTTCGTAACTGGCTATCACATGTTTACCTTCATATAAATATACGATCTTATTCTCAGCCTGCCGTTTTTTCAATTCAGGAATAGTGATCTTTCTGGCCGGAATGCTCATCTTTTCCCGAATATTTATGACGGTTCATTCCGGTCAATTTTTATGGCGCCGGGATCATAAACATAGATAACGCTTACTGCGGCGCAGAGCATAAAAATGCCTGCCAGTACAATAGCGTAAACGGGTTGGTTGTTATAAATATATTTCACCGCAGGGCCACCGATAACGCCATTGACGATCTGGGGAATCGTAATAAAGAAATTGAAAATGCCCATATAGATGCCCATTTTTCCGGGTGGAATTGAACTTGAAAGAATTACATAAGGCATGGCCAGGATGCTGGCCCATGCTATGCCTACGCAGGCCATGGAAAAAATCAGGAACTCTTTGGTGGGGGCGAAAAAAAAGGAGATTAATCCTATACCTCCGATGATCAGGGAAATGGAATGGGTGCGTTTGCGACCGATCCTTTTTGCAATCGCTGGAAGAAAAAGCGCATAAATAGCCGAGACCCCATTGTAAATACCAAAAATGACACCGGTCCAGTCCTGCGCATTGTGATACATCTTTGAGCTCTTGTCAGTAACCGGCAATCCAAAAATATGGGTGGCTATGGAATCTGTAGTGAACACCCACATGCCAAACAAAGCAAACCAAGAAAAAAATTGGACCAGCCCAAGTTGCTTCATCGTCCTCGGCATTTTTTTCAGATCCTGGAAAATATTTCCGAGGCCTTTGTCATGATCCGGATTCTTCCCGTGATATTTTTCATATTCTGCCGGAGGATATTCCTTTGTTTTAAATACGGTCCACAGAATACTTACAATAAAAACGCTTGCTCCGATATAAAAACCCATTTTGGTATTCATGGCCACGATGCCTGGCGGTGCCTCGTTGGAAATACTGAACCAGTTGTGCATGATATAGGGAATAAATGATCCAGCTACTGCGCCAATGCCGATCAGAAAGGTCTGGATGGAAAAACCCATGGTTCTTTGGGAATCGGGAAGATTATCGGCCACCAGGGCGCGGAAAGGCTCCATTGCCAGGTTAAAACAAGCGTCCATGATTGCCAGGAATCCGGCACCGATAAAAAGAATAGGACCGATTGCCGTGAAGAGATTTGCATTCGGCATCAGGACCAGGGCAGTTGCGGAAAGCAATGCGCCAGCCAGAAAATAAGGGCGCCTTCTGCCTAGTCTTGTCCAGGTGCGATCGCTGTAATGCCCTACGATGGGCTGAATAATGATGCCTACGATGGGTGCCACGAGCCAGAACCAGGAAAGTTTGTCAACATCGGCTCCATAATTCCGGAGAATACCGCTCGCGTTTCCATTCTGCAATGCGAAACCAAACTGGATACCCAGGAAACCGAAACTCATATTGAATATCTGCCAGAAAGATAATCTCGGTTTGGAGACGATGCCGGTAGTGCCCGTTGCTGCGGGCATTGTTGATGCTGACATAAGCAATCGTTCGGTGGTTTAAATCACGAATCCATTCGGAATTACCGCACCCTTTTTGATAACAACGATTCCGTCTTTTACCGTGTATAAAGAATGATCGGTATTTTCCAGATGTGATCCGCCATTGATGCGGACATCATCTCCGATGCGGCAATTTTTATCTACGATGGCATTGCGGACATAACAACGGTTTCCGATTCCCACCGACGGCAATCCATGTTGTTTATCATGTTCAATTTCCTCAATGGTTTCGTAAAAATCAATTCCCATAATGTAGCTGCTCACGATGGTGGTTCCGCTTCCGATCCTCGTACGGATGCCGATCACACTGTTTTCAATCCGGGAAGCGTTGATAATGCAACCTTCTGCTATAATCGTTTTTTCCAGTGTGGTACCACTGATCTTGGCAGGGGGAAGCATGCGCGCGCGGGTATAGATGGAATTGTTATTATCAAAGAGATTAAAATCAGGGATATCATTGGTCAAGCCCAGGTTTGCTTCAAAAAAAGAATAAATATTTCCGATATCGGTCCAGTAACCATCGTATTGATAGCTGACTACTTTATATTTTTCCAGGGACTGGGGAAGGATTTCTTTTCCGAAGTCGGTTGCCTCAACATATTCATTCTGCAGCAGGTCCTGGAGTAATTGACGGTTGAAAATATAGATACCCATAGATGCAAGGTATTTCCTGCCCTGAGCCTGCATCTGGGGGCCGGTATCGCTGGCCCAGTCTTTCAATATATCTTTCTTTGGTTTTTCGGTGAAAGAAGTGATAAATCCGTTTTTATCTTTCTTCATGATTCCAAAATCCGAAGCTTCACGGTCGGCTACAGGAATCGTAGCAATCGTGATTTCCGCATTGCTGTTGATATGATTGTTGATCATGTCCATGAAATTCATCTGATAGAGTTGGTCACCGGAAAGGATCAGAATATATTCACCTTCAAAAGGTCCGAGATGACGGAGACATTGCCTTACGGCATCTGCAGTTCCCTGGTACCAGGTCGGATTATCGGGTGTTTGTTCAGCCGCTAGAATATCCACAAAGGCTTTGCTGAAAGCGCTGAAATGATAGGTATTTTTTATGTGCCGGTTCAGAGAAGCGGAATTGAACTGTGTCAGTACAAACATTCGGTCAATTCCTGAATTCAGACAGTTTGAAATGGGAATATCTACCAACCGGTACTTCCCTGCAATAGGGACGGCTGGCTTGGAGCGGCTGGCGGTCAATGGATATAAACGGGTGCCTGCACCACCACCTAAAATCACAGCTAGAACTTTATTTGTCATAACAAGCGAATTTTAAAGAGGAGTTTTACAAAGAAGCATAAAGATCAAGATAATGTTTCATACTGGTTTCCCAGCTAAAATCCAGCCGCATCATTCTTCTCCTTAATTCATTCATCTGGAGGGGCTCTGAGTATAATTGAACTGCGCGCCAGATGGCATGTGTGATATCGCCTATGATTGCGTTGTTAAATCTTATGCCATAGCCTTCCGGATCCCCAAAATCCTTTACCGTGTCTCTCAAACCACCAGTGCTCCTAACAATGGGGATGGTTCCGTAACGCATAGCATACATTTGATTTAATCCGCAGGGTTCTACCCGGGACGGCATAAGAATAAAATCTGTTCCGGCGTACATCAGGTGGCTAAGGGCCTCATTATATCCAATATAGATACTACAATCTCCCGCGGTGAGTGTTCTCGCCCTTTCCAAATTTTGTTCTATAACCGGAGAACCGCTTCCCAGGATCAGGAAATTCATTTTTCTACCGATATAATAAAATGAATCTCCTACGGCTTGTGGCAGGAGATCAGCTCCTTTCTCAGATACCAGGCGACCGATAAAAGCGATCAGCGGTTTCTGTTCGTCCAGCAAAAACTGTTCGCACAGTAATTTTTTATTCTTTGCCTTGCCTTCCGTCTTGGTCTTTATGTTGTAATGGTTTTCAATATAGCTGTCCGTTTCCGGATCCCACACGTTCACATCAATACCATTCAGTATTCCAGTGCATTTTCCTTTTTCGTATTCGAATAGCGCTTCCAACCCATTGGCCGACCAGCGGAGTTCTTCGAGGTAACTACGGCTTACGGTAGTCACTTTCCAGGCGCAACGAACGCCACAGGCAAGGGAATTGATGGAATTGTTCCATTCCAGCAATCCTGATTTCCAACTATCCCAGGCCGGTATAAAATAGCTCTTGTCCCATCCAAGCCATCCCTGGTATTCTGCATTGTGGATAGTAAGCACCGTGGGTATTCCGTGAAGGTGCTGGTACCGGTAACAGTGCTTGATCATGAAAGGGATCAGGGCTGCCTGGTGATCATGCACATGGATTACATCGGGATGGTGTTTCCATGCCCCAATCCAGTCAACCACAGCAATCTGAAACGCTACGAACCTTGCCGGATCATCATCATATCCATAAATCTTTTCGCGATCGAGCAAACCATTGATGTCAACCTGGTAAAGATCAAATCCAAGAACGCTGGTTCTTTCCTTTATGATGGTATAAATGAACCACCAGTCCCCCAGGTTGGTATAGCCTTTATGAACAACATCCCATTCATGGGTATTCAGGAATTTGGTTTTGTACATGGGCATTACCACTTTGGCAATATGCCCTGCTTCGCATTGGTATTTAGGAAGAGCTCCGACAACGTCCCCCAACCCTCCTGCTTTTGCAACCGGATAACATTCTGCTGAAACATGTAAAATTTCCATCGGGATGATGAATCTGGTGATGGGACAGCTCCAATTGAACATTCAATTTAGGAAGGATTTAGGGATTCCCGCGAGATATGAAAAAATTTTTCATCAGCGAAAACTTGAGTACTTTCAACACTCATTTTAAATATATCCCAGATTATGAGCCAACCAACTAAATGGTCACAATTCAGCGTCCTAATTAGTGTTTTCTTTTTCTGGGGATTTGTAGCGGCCAGTAATGATATCTTAATTCCTGTTTTCAAAGAGAAGCTTCACTTAGCGCAGTGGCAGTCTCAGATGATTTCCTTTTCGTTTTATGTTGCTTATACAGTAGGTTCAATTATTTATTTTTTTATATCTAAAGCAAACGGAGGCGATATTCTCAACCGCATTGGGTATAAGAATGGAATTTCTCTTGGGTTGATCATTTCGGCGTTTGGAACTTTATTATTTTATCCCGCCGCACAAACGGCTTCCTTTGCACTGATGATTTCCGGATTGTTTATTGTGGGTCTGGGTTTTTCCTTACAACAAACGGCAGCTAATCCACTGGCCATTATTATGGGAGATCCAAAATCGGGATCACAGAGACTGAATTTGGCCGGAGGCGTTAATAATTTCGGAACCACCATTGGGCCGCTGCTGGTGAGTTTTGCCATATTCGGAACGGTTGCAGTCGGCACCAAGGGCATTGCCAGTATCGAAAGCATTAAAACACCTTATCTTATTCTGGGACTTGCTTTTCTTATTGTGGCGGCCATATTCAAATTTTCATCCTTACCGAATAAAATAGACCTGGATGCGATTGCTGCAGCCGAAGCTTCTGCCGGTGGTGGAAAGGTTACAGATAAGGGAAGCCCATTGAAATATACACAGCTTGCCATGGGTATGCTGGGTATATTTCTTTATGTGGGAGTAGAAGTAAGCACGGCCAGCAACCTCCCTCAATTTATGAAGGAACATGTATCTACAGCAGATGGATTGCCCTTTCCTACCGAAAATATAGCTCCGTTTGTTTCCCTGTACTGGGCCAGTTTAATGATTGGCCGTTGGACGTCCTCCGTAGGTGCATTCGGCGTGGGTGCGGGTCTGAGAAAGATATTGAATTTTGTTATGCCTTATCTGGCATTTGGTGTTTTCCTGCTGGTAACCAAAATAGCCAATCATGATATCACTCCCTTCTATATTTATGTATTCGTCATTATTGCTATGATAATTGGTACGTTGCTGAGCAGGGGTAATCCTGCCCGGCAATTGCTGATCTTCTCATCCATGGGCATCGCGGCCTTGTTCGTCGGCATGTTGTCTCACGGAATGACCAGCGTATTTGCATTTATCAGTGTTGGCCTTTTCTGCTCTTCTCTGTGGCCCTGTATCTTTACGCTGGCTATTGCAGGATTGGGAAAACATACCAATGAAGGGGCGAGTTTTCTCATCATGATGATATTTGGTGGCGGTATTATCAGCCTGCTCCAGGGCTTCCTGTCAGACAACCGGTATTTAGGCATTCAATGGTCATATCTGGTTGGTGTGGCCTGTTTCATATACCTGGCATTTTATGCTATCCGGGTGAAAAAGGTCCTGATGAGCCAGGGTATTGATTACGATGCGCTTCAGGCAGCCGGCGGACATTAAAATGATCTTTCTTGATTGATTTTTTTATCAAATAGATGGCATGGCAAAAGCAACTTCAACGCCGGCTTCGATGGAGCCATTAGCGGTCGGTATCGACATTGGCGGAACAGGTACCAAGTTCGGAATCGTCGATCGCATTGGGAATGTTTTGTTTTCGGGGGAAATTTCAACGAAAAAGCATAAACACATTGAAACATTTATTGATGAGTTGCATGAAAACCTATCAGGTCTTATACAGAATTCGGGAGGTCCGGGCAGGATTCGCGGGATAGGCGTTGGCGCTCCCAATGGAAATTATTATTCAGGCACAGTTGAATATGCGCCCAATCTTCCCTGGAAGGGCATTATACCGCTTGCCCAACTTATCCAGGATAAATTCCAATTACCCAGCATCCTCACCAATGATGCCAATGCAGCTGCCATTGGTGAAATGATGTATGGTGCGGCGAAGGATATGAAAGATTTTATTATGATCACGCTGGGAACCGGTGTGGGCAGCGGCATTGTGGCCAACGGTCACCTGGTTTTGGGTCATGATGGTTTTGCCGGCGAACTCGGGCATACGATTATCATTCCTGAAGGCCGCTTTCATAGTGGAACAGGGAAATATGGATCGCTAGAGAGCTACGCATCAGCAACCGGACTCACGCTCACTGCTAAGGAAATGCTTTCAAAAACGACCGGGGAAAGTTTGCTCCGGCAAATTCCCGTTGATGAAATTGATTCAAGGAAAGTATATGACGCCGCCATGCAGGGCGATACCATTGCAAAAGAAATTTTTGAATACACCGGCAAGATCCTCGGCATGGCCCTCGCCAATTTCGTAATGTTCTCCAGCCCCGAAGCTATAATTTTGTTCGGCGGGTTAACCAAAGCGGGCGACCTTATTCTCAAGCCGACCAGGGAACATATGGAAGCCAACCTGATCCAGGTATTCCAGAACAGGGTTAAGATCCTTGTAAGTCACCTTCGCGAATCAGATGCTGCCATTTTGGGAGCGAGTGCACTGGTATGGGAAATGGCTTGAAAGAGTTGACGGTTGACGGTTGATGGTTGACGGATGAAATTCCATCAACTATCAACCATCAATCCATTTCTTTTTCCCATTGATTTCTTCCAAATCCCGGGATTACGTGTTTTTCGCTGTGATAGGAAGACCGAACCAGCGGGCCACTTTCCACAAAGTCAAGGCCCAATTCATATCCGATTTGCCGGTATTCTGAAAATTCATCAGGATGGACAAACCGCATAACCGGCAAGTGTTTTTTGGTAGGCTGCAGATACTGCCCTATAGTTACTACGTCTACTCCGCTACCGACAAGATCCCTTAGTGTTTGAATTACTTCATCTTTGCTTTCCCCGAGTCCCAGCATTATTCCACTCTTGGTGCGCATGCCCCCCTTTTTCAATATATTCAGGGTTTGCATGCTTCGCCAGTATTTTGCCTGAATACGCACCTGTTTCGTGAGCCGTTCTACGGTTTCGATATTGTGGGAGACCACTTCGGGTGCTGTGTCAATGATTCGCTGAATATTTTCTGCTTCCCCCTTAAAATCGGGTATGAGGGTCTCCAGGGTGGTTTCGGGGTTTAAGGATTTTACTGCTCGGATGGTGTTTTGCCAAATGATGCTTCCACCATCTTTGAGTTCATCCCGGTCAACCGACGTGATCACGGCATGCTTTACTTTCATCAGATGAATGGCCTCTGCCACCCGCTGTGGCTCGTCCCAGTCCGCCGCCAGCGGCCGGCCCGTTGCAACGGCACAAAACCCGCAGCTGCGGGTACAAATATTTCCCAGGATCATGAAAGTTGCCGTGCCGGCTCCCCAGCATTCACCCATATTCGGACAGTTTCCGCTTTCGCAGATGGTGTGCAGTTTATGTTGGTCCACCAGGTTGCGGACTTGTTTGTAATTCTCTCCTATGGGGAGTTTTACCCTGAGCCAGCCAGGTTTTTTTTCTGAATTTTGCCGGATATCCGTAATCGGGAGAACGGGAAGTTCTTGCATGATGATGAGGAAAGTGCAAAAATAGTCACTTTCTGCGGCCAAACATAATACTCACGTAGGCGTTGAAAAACAACTGTTTCTCGGGAACAAGGTACATGAGGGGAATCTTGCTGAAATAGAATTCTGCCGTTACGCCCGCTTCGATAGCTGTGATATTTTGATTGAAACGGCCATAATCGAAGCGCAGTGCAGCTTTTGCATTGAGACCAGGTTTGAAACTCAGTTTGCTCCAGCCACCGCCCAAACCTTCGGCATCATTGACCAGGTAGCCGCTGTCCAGTATGGTCGGATAAGTGCTTTCAAATAAAGATTGGTCGCCCTGGGCCTTATATGCATGCAAAATATAAGGTTTCAGAATTCCCGCGGAAACGCCACCACTGTATAAAGCAGTTACCGCTACACCATTTTTATTTCCCTTACCGCCTAGGAGATATTGCTGACCCATGGCAGCTTTGAACTGATAGAAATTATTGAGCCTTCCGATGGCAATGGAATTCAGGGTGTACCCATTAAATCCCCCAACGGCTACTTTATGATCTTTGGGATCCTTCTTCTCATTCAGTTCAAATTGAAGAAGGCGGGTTTTTTTTGGCGTAATAAACTTCCCTCTCTCATAAAAAATGCCATAACCGTCCGTTGCTATTTTCAAACCAAAAATACTGTGGTGATCAAAAATCAGGTCCCCCTCCTCTTCCATTCTCATCAGGCGGTTAATCCGCTCTTTTTTGGCCGAATTACGATTTGAACTATAATCTGGCGGCGGGGATTGCTGGGCAAGGAGAGAAATTGTGGCAATGGAAAAGCAAGCCAGGAAGAACAACCTTTTTAACGCCATGATTAAGATTACTGCTGTAAATTTATGAAAAAATACATGACCTCTACTGTTATTTACGAGGGAGAACTTAGAACGGTTGCCCGGCATCTTGCTTCCGGAACCCGGATAGAAACCGATGCTCCGGTTGACAATCAGGGGAAAGGAGAAAAATTCTCACCCACCGACCTTGTGGCTACTGCCCTGGGAAGTTGTATGCTCACCGTTATGGGCATGAAAGCGCGTGACCTGAAGGTTGACCTGATAAATACCCGCATAGAGATCCAGAAGCTGATGAAACCTGATCCACGGCGTATCGGAGGCATCCAATTGACATTTCATTTCCCTGATTCTCTTCAGGCCACGGAAAAAGAACGACTCATACTGGAAAGGGCTGGAAATACCTGTCCGGTAAGATATAGCATCCATCCGGATATTATTGTTGAGCTCACCTATAACTGGCCTGCTGTTACTGCGGCCCAATAGCTGCCCGCAATTCCGTGTTATTTTTTACCTGTGGATGCAGCAGGTATCTGCCGATATCGCATTCCAGACATTTTTTTTTGCTGGCAGAATTCATTTTTCAGTTCCAGCAGCGCTTGCGATTCGGCTGCAGATCCGATCCTGATACCCAGCAGCTTCCAGCCTGAAGAGAAAAGATGCAACTCAACGTTTCCCACCCAGTATGTATCCCGGATTCTTATCCGTGCATGGGTAAAATCCGGTCCCTGATTCTGATTTTCATCCCCCGGGTATTCAATCCAGACCGGCTCACCTGTCGTAAGGGCCAGTCCCTGATGATTAAAGTACCGGTATTCCCAGATGAACTGGAGTAGTTTTTCTGTCATGTCACCGCCTGCCGCCACCAGGGAATTCATATTTGTTCAACGAGATCTGAAACTTCAAACGGTTTCAAAAGTAAAGATGTCAGAAGTCAGACAAAAGAACGAAAACGTAAAAATGAAAAGAAAAATACATGGAGAAAAAAGTGAAAACACTTTGAAATCCTCAGGTAAATAATTTCAGCTGCTGCAAAACGCGGCTCACGGGAAGCCCCATGACGTTGTAAAAATCTCCGCGGATCGAGCGTATGCCTGTTAACCCGATCCATTCCTGGATCGCGTATGCTCCGGCCTTATCGTATGGTTTGTAATTGTCAACATAATATTCAATACCCGAAATTTCCAATGGATGAAACCACACCTCGGTCGTTTCCGTAAATGCCGATTCTTTTTTTGAGTCGTTAATATAAACGCCTGTGATCACCTGGTGCATTCGGCCTGAAAGAAGGCTTAGCATACGCAGTGCATCTGCCCGGTCAACCGGTTTGCCAATCACCTGCTGATCAACAACAACAAGCGTATCCGCAGCAAGAATAATTTTTCCATTTTCAACCCTTGTCCTTACCCATGCTGCTTTGCGGCGTGCAATTTCGACTGGAATTTCTTCTACCCTCAAATCTGCGGGAAAGGACTCATCTGCATCACCGGGCACGACATCAAACGGCAGGCCTGCCCACTCCAGTAATTGCTTCCGCCGCGGAGATGCTGAAGCCAGGATTATTCGATCCATGAAGTGTAAATTTTTAATAGGATCATGGAAAGAATACCCATCAGCATGATTGCCTTGATCATACCGCTCAGCTTGTGAAAATCTGCGGAATCATTCGCTTTGTAAATTTTCAGGATCACCCGAAGAACGGGTAATATGACAAATAAAGTAGAAAAAACAACTACCAGCCACCATCGATACTGCAATATATAAAATTGAATGCCTACCAGGGCAATCAGCAGCATCATCAGCCAGGTGGCAGCAAAAAGTCTGGAGGCACTCATCCCCCATACAACAGGCATCGTCCGGCGCCCATAGCGCGCGTCTCCTTCAAGATCTTCCATATCTTTTACCACTTCACGCACGAGTGAAATGATGAATGCAAATGAAGCATACAGGATGGCAAACTTGTATACCCTGGAAAGCGACGCATGGTATTCGGGGTTTATGAAGCGGTGCACATGGAATTCGCAAAGGTACATGACAAGGATGACCCAGGCAGTCAGAAACGAAATCAGGATATTTCCGAGGAGTAATTTCTTTTTGAAAGTTGTACTATAAAACCACAATAGGAGTACACAAGCGAGATTGGAAAGGCCTATAAAGATATTTCTCAACTTCCAGGAAAGATAAAATCCGATAATTACGCCCAGTGAAGATAAAATCCAATGCCAGATGATGGCCCATCTTCTTTTGATGATCTTTTCCACCACAATTTTTTCAGGCTTGTTAATGCGATCAATGCGCAGGTCGAAATAATCATTGATAATGTACCCGGCCGCCGCGATCAGTATCGAAGAAATAATCAGGAGCAGACAATCATCTGGTTTTAATATATTCTCACGCGGCGGGATTGCATTGTAAAAACTGGGCAGTAAGATGCAGTAATAAAACAGCCACTGCGTTAGTGCGATGAAAAGCAGGTTCGGCGACCGGATCAAACGTAAAAAAGCAAAACCTGCATTTGATTTCATGGTGAAGACGGTTTGCCTCTTTTTACCTGGAAGGAATTGAAGTTTCAAGATCCCAGTTTGCATGCAGCCGGAGTACTTTTTCTATTACATCCCGCACGCAGCCCCCTCCGCCGCGGAAAGGGGAAATATACTTTGCTGCCTGAATTATTTCCGGTGCGGCATCTGCCGGTGCACAGGAAAGGCCGGCAATTTTCATCACATGATAATCAGGAATATCATCACCCATGTACAGAACTTCTTTCCATGAAAGCCGTTGCCTGTTAAGATATTCTTCTATTGCCTGCGCTTTGTCTGTAACCTGGAGAAATACATCAGCTATGCCGAGTTGCAACAGCCTGTTTTTTGCACCAAGCCCCTTGCTTCCGGAAATTACTGATACATGGTATTTTTTCTTCACAGCGAGCTGAAGCGCATACCCGTCCCTCACACTCATCGTCCTCACCTGCTCGCCAGTCTCGAATACCTGAATATTCCCATCTGTTAATACCCCATCCATGTCAAATACAAAACAGGTGATGGGCTGGAATTGTGCGAGAAGGTTCATGAATGAAATTTGATAATTTGAAAATGTGGCAATGTGTATATCGTCAATGATTAATTAAGTTCTTCTACAAAAGTATTGGATATGTACCTAATGAATAATTTGTCTCTGGGAAATTTTTATTAATTTTAAAATTTTCAAATTATCACATTATCCCCCGCTGTATACTTCTGGTTAACGCGTCATAGAGGGGCAGGAGCTCAGTATATTTCTTCAGAAGCTCCCTGTGTTTTTGCAGGGTTTGCGTATCGTTCCTCACTGCAGGTCCGGTTTGTAATACGGCAGCGGAATCCTCTTTAAGCCTGTGAACGGTTTCTTCCATTAATGGCTGCAGTAGCGCAAATGAAATTTTTTCCTTCTGACAATATTCTTCCGTAAGGGCAAATAAATGATTCGTAAAATTGCTGACTATCACGGCTGCCAAATGATATTTCAAGCGCGCTTCATTATTTGCATGGATAACTGTTTTGCTCAAACCTGCTGCGAAGGTTTTCAGTTCCAGTAAGGTTTTTTCCTCATTGGCATCAATCAGTAAAGGGAGGTCGGGTATAATTTCCAGCTCCCGCCGCAAGGTTTGAAGTGGATATAAAACACCATAGCGGGCACTTCTGCTTTTTAGTATGTCCATCGGTAAAGAACCTGCAGTGTGTATCAGTAATGAATTCATAAAAGGCAATTCCTTTATTATTGCGCTGTAAGCGTTGTCCGGAACGGCCAGGAGGATCACGTCTGATTTTTCTAATTCATCGAACGCATGAATGGGTTTTGCGTCCAGCAGAGATGCGAGGATGGAGGCATGATCCTTTTGCCTGCTGAATACCTGGATAATGCGATGGCCGGCGGCGCGGATTTTACGGCCGACTACAGTTGCAACGTTGCCTGAGCCGATAATTACTATGTCCATGGACCGTATTACCGTAAAGATTTGCGTGAACTCTATTTCCGGTACTATGCTTTCTTCTTCTGAGATTTGGGTGCCCAGATAGCCAGCATTCTTTTGCCCTCCATCTTAGGCATGCCTTCCAGAACGCCAAACTCATTCAGGCGTTCCGCAAATTTCAGCAGGAGCAGTTCTCCGCGCTCCCTGAATTGGATCGCACGGCCCTTAAACTGCACATAAGCCTTTACCTTGTCTCCGTCTTTCAGGAATTTTTCAGCATGTTTTGCCTTAAAGTCAAAATCGTGATCGTCCGTATTCGGCGTGAACCGGATCTCCTTTACTTCGGAAGCCTTACTCTTGGCCTTCATTTCCTTTTCCTTGCGCTTCTTTTCGTAGAGGAATTTATTGTAATCGATCACTTTACATACCGGAGGATCTGCATTGGGCGATATCTCTACCAGATCGAGGGCCTGATCCTGGGCCATCTTGAGCGCTTCCTGGATCGTATAAACGCCTACTGTTACGTTTTCTCCGACCAGCCTGACCTGCGGGACACGGATCATATTATTTGTGCGGTGTTCCTGTTGTTGTTCTTTTCTGAACCGGGGATTAAAAGTACCTCTTGGAGGTCTCGGTGGAAATGCCATTTATTGTTTTTAAGTGAACGATAGTTAAGACCGGAATTCTGTTCGTTTTTTATCCTCCGGATCTTAAAGTAATTTCTGTTTTCATGTTTCGAATGAATGTCTCCAGATCCTGAATCCCCAGATCTCCTTTTCCCTGCCTGCGTACAGAAATTTTCTGATCATTCATTTCTTTTTCACCGATGACAAGCATGTAGGGGACACGCGCCAGTTCCGTATCGCGTATTTTTTTCCCTATTTTTTCACTGCGCTCATCGATGCCTGCGCGAATATCTGCTTTTTTAAGGGATTCCAGAACAGTTTGTGCATAGGGTAAAAATTTGTCGCTTATAGGCAGTAATTTAACCTGTTGCGGTGCTAACCACAAGGGGAATTTCCCTGCATAATGTTCCAGTAAAAACCCTATAAACCGCTCATGAGTACCCAGCGGGGCCCGGTGAATAATCAGGGGAGTGTCCGGGTGATTATCCGGTTTGGTATATTCCAGCTTAAATCTTCTGCCCTGGGCAAAATCCACCTGGTTGGTGGCCAGGGTAAACTCGCGGCCGATAGCACTCCAGACCTGGACATCCACTTTTGGTCCGTAAAATGCTCCTTCATCCGGGACCTCTACGTAAGGAGTTCCGGTTTCCTTAAGCACTTTTCTTACCATGGCTTCGGTTTCCAGCCAGAGCTCCGGCTCGTTGACGTATTTTTTCCCCAGCCTGGCAGGATCGTGCAGGCTCAGCCGCATCACATATTTATCAATGCCAAAAATGCGGAAGTATTTGAGATACATAGCATTTACGGCCTGAAATTCCTGCGCAAATTGTTCCTTGCTGCAATATATATGGGCATCGTTCATGTGCAGGCACCGAACGCGCATCAGCCCGAATAACTCTCCACTTTGTTCATAACGATAACAGGTGCCATATTCCGCAAGTCTTAAAGGAAGGTCCTTATAGCTTCTGGGCTCCGCCGCAAAAATCTTGTGGTGATGGGGACAATTCATCGCTTTGAGATAGTATTTCACCCCTTCCAGTTCCATTGGAGGGTACATACTGTCTTCATAGTATGGTAAATGGCCGCTGGTCAGATAGAGGCTTTCCTTTGCAATATGTGGAGTAACCACGCGGAGATAACCCGCTTCCCGTTCGGTTTCCTTCGCTAGTTTTTCCAACTCCTCTATAATGATCGTTCCGTTCGGCATCCATAGTGGCAACCCGGGACCAACATCATCATCCATGATATAAATGCCCATTTCCTTTCCGAGCTTTCGATGATCCCGCTTTTTGGCTTCTTCCAGCATGAGCAGGTAATCGTCCAGCTCTTTTTTGGAAGGGAAACTTACTCCGTAAATCCGGGTAAGTTGTTTGTTCTTTTCGTCCCCCTTCCAATAGGCACCTGCGATATTCGTAAGCTTCAGCGCTTTAATCAATCCTGTATCAGGGATATGGGGCCCCCGGCAGAGATCGGTGAAATTCCCCTGGGTATAAAAGGTAATCTCCCCGTCTTTCAGATTTTGAAGCAGGTCAAGTTTGTATTCGTCTCCTTTCTCTTTGAAATATTTTATGGCGTCCGCCTTTGAAACGGTCTTGCGCACGTAAATACTGTTCTTTGCAGCCAGCTCATTCATCTTTACCTCCAGCCTGCGAAGGTCATCTTCGGTTATCTGCCTGTCGCCAAGATCCATATCGTAATAAAACCCATTATCCACGGCCGGGCCCACCCAGAATTTAACACCTGGAAAAATTTCCTCTACGGCTTCGGCCATCAGATGTGCCGAGGAATGCCAAAAAGTAGACTTCCCCTCAGCGTCGTTCCAGGTAAGCAGCCTGAGGTTGGTATCCGCAGTAAGCGGCCGGCCTGCATCCCAGACCTCCCCGTTAACCGATGCGGCGACTACCTTTCTGGCCAGCCCTTCACTAATGGATTTTGCCACCTGCAAAGAAGTGGTTCCTTCTTCAAATTCCCTGACTGCCCCGTCCGGCAAAGTAATTTTGATCATTTGAAACGATATATCCCTGTTTAAGGGTTGCAAAATTAACAAACTCTTGCCAGAATAACTTTTCGAAGGGTTGCACAGAATAAAATATTCAATAATTTGCCAGTGTATGAAAATGAAGCCCTATTATTTTTGCATTTTCCTTCTGCTGGGTTGCCAGGTACCATCCCTGCTGCATGCCCAGGATATCACGGGTATCTGGCGTGGACATTTCAGAGGGAATGAAGGACTTGAAAGGCTGACGGTTTATGACGACCGATACAAAATTGAAGTTCAGATTGCGCAAACGCGTGATATATTTAAAGGGGTGACTTACTCTTACAAGAACGCAGCATTTTATGGCAAGGCTGAAGCTTCCGGGACCGTCAATCCCAAAACAAAAAAAGTTGTGTTACGGGAATTGAAAATTCTGGAAGTAAGAATGTCGGGAGGCGATGTTTGCGTTATGACCTGCTTCCTTCAATATTCCAGGCTGGGTGAAGATGAATTCCTTCAGGGTACCTATACCAGCACCAGCACGCACGATTCCTTGTCGGGATGCGGTAATGGAAGCATTTTTTTGCATAAAGTAGCCACTTCGGATTTCCATAAAGAATCCTTCCTCGATAAAAAAGAAAAAGAATTGCACGCTGCTGAAACTGTTCATGCACCGGTGAAAAAGCCGGAAACTGTGAAGAAAAACCCAGCGACAAAATCCGTCGCCAAATCTTCAAAACCATACAAAGTGCCGCCCGGCCCCAAACCTTTGCCCATACCCGAAAAAAAATCGATATCGGTAGTGCCTGAACAAATGCAGGTACATAGTGATAGTACCTTGCATATAGATAACAAATCAATGCCTGTGCTGCTACCATACGTGATTTCCAGTAGATCCAATGAACTGGTAAGGGAAATCACTGTAAATAATACGGATGTGAATCTCAATATCTACGATGATGGCGCAATTGACAATGACACCGTTTCCGTATATTATGACAACAAACTGATTGTTTCCAAAGCCCGCATTTCAGATGTGGCGGTAAAAGCAACCATTCATGTTGAACCTTCAGGTCAGTTGCACAGGCTGGTTATGGTTGCAGACAACCTCGGTGATATTCCGCCAAATACTTCGCTGCTCGTAGTGCGTGACGGCGAGAAGAAATACGAGGTCCGCATCGTTTCAAACGAACAAAAGAACGCCGTAATTACTTTCAGGTACAAAAAGATAGAATAAGAGTTGATCTAACCACCACTTTTTAATTTTTACTTTTTAATTATCCTCGGCATTTTTTCATCCATCCTGTCAGCATCGTAAACAAAACTGGCGATGATCGTAGCTGCCTGTTTCAGATCTTCTCCACTCAGGTGATCATAAGTGTCCATATTGCTGTGATGGGTACGGCTGCCATATTCCATGGGATCCTGAATGAACTGGAAAGCTGGGAGACCAATCGCATCAAATGACAGGTGATCTGTTCCGCCTGTGTTTTCTAAAGTAAGCGTGGAGGCGCCCAGATCATGAAATGGCTCGAACCATTTTTCAAAAACGGGTTTGGCTGCTTCATTTCCCTGCAGATATATGCCGCGGATCTTCCCCGTACCGTTGTCCAGATTAAGGTAAACAGAAAGCTTGTCCCCTTCCGCATTATATTTTCTGGTAACCGTATCCGTGAAATGATTCTTGACGTAGTTTTTCGATCCATGCAATCCTGTCTCTTCACCGCCCCACAGCGCGATACGGATGGTCCTTCGCGGATTGAAGCCTACGGCTTTCAGGATGCGCATTACTTCAAGCATTACAACACTGCCCGCACCGTTATCCGTAGCGCCTGTAGCGCCCTGCCAGGAATCCAGATGAGCACCGATCATGATCAGCTGGTCCTTCATCTTTTTATCCGTTCCTTTTATTTCTCCGACAACATTATATCCGCGCTGATCCTGGGCATATACTTTTGTACGAAGCTCGAGGTCCAAATCAACCGGTATATGATGCTGAAGCATACGCTGAATGGTCATATAATCTTCGTAAGCGAGCGCAACATCGTTGAATGTTTCCGGTGTCTCCGGCGTATATACAGTACCGTTTTGAACGAAGACCGTTCCATCTGAATTTCTTGTACTCGTACTTAGCATGCAAATTGCGCCTTCGTCTTTTGCAAAGTCCTTCGCCAGGGTAAGTAATCTGGCAGCTGCACGAAAGTTATCATTCCCCCCAGGCCGATTTACAGGCGCTTTGGGATCAAAAGCACTGAGTTTGCTGAGATCTTCGTCGGTAAGCCGTTTGGCATCAGGACTGAAGTCCAGCGGAAGCGAATCATTCCGGACCAGGAGCACAATTTTATCTTTCAATTGGCCTTTATAAGACGGCAAACCGGATGAATCCTTTACATCCAGCAAAACTACAGATGCATGCACCAGCCCATTGGTGCCGGGTGTAAAAGTTTTTGGAAAACCAATTAACGGCTTATAGAAAGGCGCTTGGAGGGCGATATAAAATTTCTCCAGTTCCCATCCTTTGCCCCATTGACCCCAGGGTTCCAATGCCGTGTTCTGCAATCCCCATGAGTCCAGTTTTGTTTTCGCCCAGTTGGCCGCTTTGAAATAGCCTGGCGACTCCATCAGCCGGGGACCGTTGGCGTCAATCAGATAAAAAGCAATGTCCATTACCTGGGATTGATTCATTCCTTCATTGCGGATACTGGCCAGCATGGCATCATTCTGTTTTTCATTCTGTGCGCAGAGTACGCCAGCCAAAAGCAGGATTGGTAAAAACAAAAATTTTCTCATTGCAAATGTTTAACTGATTAAGGATATAATTTAGGATTGTATGAGGTTCATTCATCAATTATTTACGAATATAAAAAATGCCTGACTGGCGGACCGATTTAATTATACTGCTGGCTGTCAGAAATGAAAATTCCAGGTAACGGAAGGAAGCATGGGAAAGCTGCCCGTTTGATCAAAATAAATAAAATAGGGATTAAGGCGGCTGTAAACATCATAAATGCTGAAGTCCTATTGTGTTACGGCAAAGTGAATGGAGTCACTCACCTCACCCGAGCCCAGCATTTTATCTTTGTACACAGGATGTTTTTTGCCCAGATATGGATTAACAATCTGATTGTTTGGGCTAAGCCAATATCCTTCCGAAGAATCGCTGAAAGCGATGGGACACCGCATGTGATAAATGACCCCTCCGTCATATCTCACCGTGCGGATCAGGCTGTATAGCTCATCGGTGATCATATTGAGCTCCCTTTTTTTCCCCTCCATCGACGTTTCACCGTTAAGTCCGTTGACTTCCCCCGCGATGGATTGCACGAGGTTTTCTGCCGTCTGAATGATGGAAGTATCCGCTTTTAACTGATTCAGGTGGAGACTGTCAGCAGAATTGGCCAGCTTATTTGCTTTTTCCCGGATGGCTGCAGTATCCCAATCCACAAATGCATCACTCAGTTTATAATAATCATTCATCAAAACTGAAAAGGAACGGTTAAATGCGGTACTGCTTGAAGAAACGGCCAAAGGTTCATCTCTTTTTTCAACAGTTTCGGCGGAACTGCCCTTATGCAACAATAGGTAAGTTATCGCGAGTGCAGCCGCTAAAACCAAAACCAGTAACAGGGCCTTCTTCATGAGGAGAATTTAATCAAAGATAATTGTAAAAACATTTGGTTTACTTTTGCGGGTTTGATTTAATACCCATAGAAAGTTTATGATAGCAGGATTGCAGAATGTAAGGTTTGAATTCGGCGCGCGGACCATCCTGGAAGAATCCACATGGCATATACAACCCAACGAGCATATCGGCCTCATCGGCTATAACGGAACGGGTAAATCCACCCTGTTAAAATTACTCGCAGGTGAATATTCCCCTACGTCAGGTACGGTAGAGCGAAGCCGTAATATCAGCATTGGTTATCTGCATCAGGACCTGCTGAGCTTCGACACGGGTGATTCCATACTCAAAGTGGCGATGGGTGCATTTGAAAAAGTGCTGGCCCTCGAAAAGGACCTCGAAGATCTGGCGCATGCGCTGGAAGCTGAAAATCATCAAAATGGTGAAGCCGCGGAGGAACTGCTGATCAAGTATAGCGATAAGTTGCATGAGATGGATTTGCTCGACGGATATGCTATTCACCATAAAACGGAAGAAGTATTGCAGGGCCTTGGATTTTCAACTATGGATCTGCAGCGGCCCTTCCGGGAATTTAGCGGTGGATGGCGGATGCGCGTGTTGCTGGCTAAAATGATCCTTCAAAAGCCTGATCTCCTGCTGTTGGATGAGCCAACGAATCACCTGGATCTTCCCTCTATTGAGTGGCTGGAAAAATATCTTCAGCATTATGCTGGATCTGTAGTGATTGTCAGCCATGATAAATTTTTTCTTGACCGCATGGTAACGGAAATCGTTGAGCTGTATCAACAGAACCTGCATTTCTATAATGGGAATTATTCCTTTTATGAAAAAGAAAAGGAAATGCGGATCTCACTCCAGCAAAGAGCTTTCGAGAACCAACAGGATTATATCCGGCAACAGGAGAAGTTTATAGAACGTTTCCGTGCCAAAGCCACCAAGGCCGCCGCTGCACAATCGGCCATGAAACGCCTCGAAAAGCTCGATCGGATTGAAAATGTGGAATTGGAAAGACCCGATATACGGATTCAGTTCCGGATTGATAAAATACCCGGTAAAGTGCTGATAGAACTAAAGGATATCAGCAAACATTTCGGTGACATAGAAATTCTGACCAATGCGGGAGCTGAAATTGACCGGGGCGACAAGATTGCGCTGATCGGAGCTAATGGGAAAGGGAAATCCACTGTTCTGCGCATCATTGCGGGCACAGAGTCTTTTTCCGGAACGCGCAACTGGGGGCACAATGTGGAAGAAAGTTTTTATGCCCAACACCAGCTCGAATCTCTCAACATTAATAATACTGTGCTCGAAGAGATGAAAATGTGCGGTAGCCAGAAAAATGAACTCGAGCTGCGAACGCTTCTGGGCTGTTTCTTATTTTCCGGTGACGACGTGGAAAAAAAGATCCGGGTGTTGAGCGGCGGAGAGAAAGCGCGTGTTGCACTTGCTAAAACTATTGCCGGTAAAGCGAATTTTTTATTGCTGGATGAGCCCACCAACCACCTCGACATCCACTCCTGCGAATTGCTCGCTGAAGCATTGAATAAATATGAAGGAAGTTATATCCTGGTCAGTCATGACCGTTATTTTATTTCCAAAACAGCAAATAAGATCTGGGAAATTGACAACGGAAAGATTAAGGAATTCAAAGGACCATATGAAGAATGGGTGGAATGGAACAAAAGAATGAATGCACAGATGAAACCCACAGCAGGTAAACAGAAAAATGAAAAGCCGGAGGCAGAAACGGCCAAACCACAGATGGTTCAGCACCCCATAAATAAGGATGTGAAAAAGCTGCTTCAAAAACAACAGCGCATTGTGGACCAGCTGGACGAAAAGATCCGGCTATTGAAAGAGGAGTGCTCAAAACTGGAACTCAGGCTGACCGAGCCGGAAGTGTATGCAGACAAAAAGAAATTCGTTGAAGCTGAAAGCGCGTATAAAAAATCGGACCTGGCTTTATCTGAGGCTAGAATTGCATATGACACCGCCCTGGAAAAGCTTATAGCGCTCGAAGAAACCCAGAGCTAAAGCAGTTATTGAATCCTCCAAGGGTTTCAGTAATTTTATCCTAAATGCTTTTCAATCATTAATCGCCTATCGTTTTTTCGTACCGTTGGCAGAAACTGTTTTTTTTCAGGCTTTTTTTTGTGCCTGTTTGGCTTTGGTGTGTATGCACAGACGACTTCAAATTTAAACACAAGACCTAAAATCGGACTAGCCCTCAGTGGTGGCGGTGCCAAAGGTCTTGCCCATATCGGTATTTTAAAAGCCATTGATTCTGCAGGCTTGCCCGTAGACTATATTACCGGAACCAGTATGGGAAGCATCATTGGCGCACTGTACGCGGCTGGATATTCCGCAGATTCCATTGAAAAAATAGCCCGCAAAATAGATTGGGACCAGATGCTTTCCAACCAGCTATCGCTGAGGACAATCATCATGGAGGAAAAAGATGAATATGGTAAATACGATCTTGAACTTCCCTGGGTCAATCATTTTTTCCGGCTTAATACCGGCGTGCTGGAGGGGCAGGAACTCTGGCTTAAGTTTTCAGAACTCTTATTTCCTGTCCACCAGATCAAGGATTTCAGGCAGCTACCCATTCCATTTAAATGCATTGCCACGGACCTTTCCTCAGGCCAGCCGGTTGTGCTTGACAGTGGCGAGCTGGTTTCGGCTGTTCGCGCCAGCATGGCCATTCCATCCGTTTTTACTGCTGTGGATTATCAGGGAAAGAGATTAGTGGATGGCGGTGTTGTACGAAATTTCCCTGTAAAAGATGTGAAGGAGATGGGCGCGCAGATCATTATTGGAAGTAATGTGTCTGCGGGTTTGCTTGCAGCAAATAAACTGAGTAATGCTTTACAGGTTTTGCTGCAGGTTGCTTTCTTCCGCGAAGCAGAAGATACGAAAACGGAAGTGCCGCTTTGCGATATTTACGTTCAAACCCCGCTGGATAAATATAATATGGCTAGCTTTTCACAGGCTGATGAGATCATTGAAGCCGGCGTGGAAGAAGGCAGAAAATTATATCCGGAGCTGAAGCGGATGGCAGACTCCCTGAATGCTATCTATGGATCGCCGGAACAGAAAAAACAATTGCGGCAAAAGGATTCGGTGCTTATTAATTCTTTTGAAGTCAACGGACTTTACCATACCTCTCAGAATTTTTTCATTCATACCACGGGATTGCTTACCCACCGCAAATACACAGCGAAAATGCTCTCCGACATGATCCGGCGTGAAGAAGGAACCCGCTATTATAACCGGATCGTTTATTCCCTGGTCTCCCAGCCGGAAAATGGATCGAAGATCATTTTTGATGTTTCAGAGAATCCGCTCACTTTCGGAAAAGTGTCCCTGCACTACAACCAGTTCAGCGGCATCAGTGCCATCCTGAATTTAACCAGCCGTGATTTTTTTACAGCCAGTTCCAGAAGCCTGGCCACGGTCGATATCGGAGAAAATTTCAGGATTCGGGGGCAACACCTGCAATATCTGGGAAGGGGAAGAAAATTTTCGCTTACACTAACTACCCAGTTCGACCAATTCAATATCACCTCTTATACGAACACCAAGGAAGCGGGAATATATAACGAGAATTATTTTGTTTCAGATATTAGAATGGGCTATTCTACTAACAGGAATCTAATGATAGGGTTGGGAAATCGGTTTGAATGGACGCGCTATAAACCTTCCATTACATCCGTCTTGTCATTTGAAGGAACTAATGATTTTCCTACCAGTTATGTTTATATAAGACACAACTCCCTGGATCGTCCGATATTTCCAAAAAGAGGCATTGAAACGGAGTTGGAAGGAGATTGGGTTTTTCAGCAAAATCCAAATATCCAGCTGCATACCAACAACGAAGACATCGATACCATGAGCGCAATCAATCCCTATCCACGCCTCCTGTTTCATTTCGAAAGCTACATACCACTCAGTTTAAAAAGTACGCTGCTTTTCCATTTGCAGTCTGGAATCAATTTTCGTTATAGCAGCAATATCATGAATGAATTTTCCGTCGGCGGACTCACCTATAGTTTCCATAACCAGATTACTTTTGCCGGCCTTCGCGAAGGATCTTTTTATTCTGCAAGTCTGGCCGCCATGGAGGTAGGGCTCCGCTACCAGCTGTATGGAAATATTTATCTCACTGGAAAAACAAATGTGTTGTTCAGTAATTTTATCAGCAGGAGTGAGTTCTATAAAACGCCGGATTTCCTGTCGGGTTATGCTCTCACATTCACCTATAATTTTGCCCTTGGACCGCTGGAACTTAGCGCCATGTATTGTGACCAGTGGAAAAGGGTTATGGGCTACCTGAATATAGGGATACCATTTTGACAACTATCAACCATCAACCTAAATTAAATCAGATTCACAATCTCCAAAATCTCCCCTTCCTGCACGATGGCTTCTTCTTTCATTTTTTTGGCTTCGGCGAGGATAGATAATACGGATGATTCGGCCTCGGATCCGGTTGCATTGATCCGCACATTGAGATAAGCGCCCAGGACGGCGCTCCTTGCACAAAGCGCGCCTACCCCGGCATCGGAAACTGAATTCGGATTTCCCTGTTTGGCCATTGCCTTTATGATCTGCATGGAGTCCAGGGCCAGCTTCATCACCTGCAGGGGCACGTCGATGGCGCCTGCTGTTGCTTTTTCTATCGCCTTTTTACGAAAAGCTTTTTCCGTCTCGGATGATTTGGGAAGCCCATGCGCGTTCATGACTTCCTGAAATGCCCTTGTATCGGCATCCACAAGGCGGATCAATGCCTTTTTACTTTCTTCTGCACGCTCAGCCCAATTACTGAATTCTTCCCAACGATCATCCCAACCCTTTTTCTGGGCTGACAGATTAGCAACCATTCCGGCCAGTGCCGCACCCAATGCCCCGAGGTATGCCGCCACGGATCCTCCTCCGGGAGCAGGGTGCTCACCGGATGTTTCGTCGGCAAATTCCGATAAGGATAAATGGGTCATCTTGTCTTCCGATTTGTTTTTCAGCATGTATTCAATGATCTTTTCTTCGGGATTAAAAGGGGTTAATTCATCGAGTCCCATCGAGCGAATGGCTATTCGGACCAGCTCCTTTTCAGAGACGCCGGCTGATCTTTTTTGTTTCCTTAAGAAATATTTTCCGGCATCGACCACGGCCTGAAGCGGAATAAGTCCGACCAATTCACTGCCCGTCACCCGGATTCCCCTTGCATCGGCTTTACGACAGACTTCATCAAAGGCAATATGCAAAGGCGTAACGGAAAGGTCGGTCAGGTTCATAGAGATCTGCGCGATCCCGTATTCATCAATAAACCATCCAATGGCCTTTACAGATTTTAAAGAGCCGGGAATATTCACCGCAATTCCCTGGGCATCTTTCATAATCTTTCCCGTTACCGGATCGCCTTCGCGTTTTACCCTTCCAGCTTCTCTTACGTCAAAGGCAATGCTATTGGCTTTCCTTACCGAAGTGCTGTTTAGATTAACATTAAAGGCGACCAGGAAACCACGGGCTCCGATTACGGTAGCTCCGCGTTTCAGATCAAATTCAGCGGGACCATAATCCGGTTTCCATTCCGGCCGGGCTATTTTTTCAGAAAACCCCTCATACTCACCTGCACGTATAACCGATAAATTGCTGCGTGTCTTATTTTTTTGCGCAGCTTCATATAGGTAAACGGGAATGGACAGCTCCTTTCCTACCCGTTCAGCCAGTTTTCGCGCCCATGCCGCTGTCTCTTCCATAGTAATACCGGATATGGGAATCAAAGGACAGACATCGGTCGCACCCATCCTGGGATGTTCCCCTTTATGGTTGCGCATATCGATCAGTTCTCCTGCCTTCTTTATGGAAAGAAATGCTGCCTCTATTACCGCGCTGGGTTCGCCGACAAAAGTGATTACCGTGCGGTTGGTGGTTTTTCCCGGGTCCACATTCAACAGGCGAACGCCCTCTGCCGATTCAATCTCCCTGCTGATGGATTTTATGATGCCGTCGTCGCGGCCCTCACTGAAGTTGGGAACACATTCTAAAATGGCTGCCATAGCATCTGTCTGAATATACAATGTTAAGGAAAGAAAATCATTCCCATTCGGGAAGCTGTTTCCCGGGGGATGAAATCCAAAGGATGTTTCCAGAAATAACGCCGGAGAATGCCGGGGGACAGGGTCTTTGATGCAAACAAGCTTTCAGGTATTGGCCGACTATATGTCCTATTGCGAAAGAAACTGCCCGCGGATCATTACCTTATCAATATGATTCGATCCGAATGCGTAAGGCATAAATGCGAGTGATGGAATGGCCCGGGTAACAATAAGATTGGCCTGTTTGCCAATGGAAATGCTGCCGCAGTGTTTACCAAGGCCCATGGCAAAGGCGCCGTTGATCGTTGCAGCGTTAACGGCTTCTTCAGGGGACAGGTTCATCTGAAGGCAACTCATTGAAACGACCAGATTCATATTTCCGCTGGGTGATGAACCCGGATTATAGTCAGATGCAATGGCAACCGAACAGCCCGCATGAATAAGTTTTCTTGCCTGAGGCAATGGTATCCCAAGAAAGAAAGCAGATGAGGGCAACAATGTACAAATGCCCTTCCAGCCGCTGTTCCTGAGTCGCTGGTTATCATCTTCCGAAATCACTTCCAGATGATCAAGAGAAAGCGCATCCAGCTTAATGCCGGTTTCTATCCCACCGATACTGTTGAGTTGGTTGCAGTGTAATTTTGGTTTCAGGCCGTATGCCAGGCCTGCACGCAAAATGGCTTCTGTTTCCTCAGGACTAAAAAAACCTTTTTCACAAAAAACGTCTATAAAATCTGCGAGTTTTTCTTTCGCGATCTCGGGCAGCATCTCCCGGATGATCAATTGAATATAACCCTCATGATTTTCCCGGTAGGCCATCGGATAGGTATGGGCTCCAAGAAAAGTGGATCTTATGGATAAAGGGGATCTTTCTTTTAGTTTCTTAATTACCCGCAGCATTTTCAGTTCGGCATCTACCGTTAATCCATAACCGCTTTTAATTTCAATGGCTCCGGTTCCCAGTGCGGCCACTTCTTCAAGCCGTTTCCAGGATACCTGGAACAGTTCATCTTCGGATGTCTCATTCACTTTCCGGACGGTATTGAGGATGCCTCCTCCCCGTGCATGGATTTCCGAATAGGAAAGTCCACGGATGCGGTCAACAAATTCATTTTCGCGATAGCCGGCAAATACCAGGTGCGTGTGACTGTCGCACCAGCAGGGTAAAACCAATTTTCCGCTGCAGTCCTCCTGCTCCGAGGGCAGTTGCGCATGGTCTTTCTTCAGGGAAGACATTTTTCCATACCCCGCAATTTCATCTCCTTCTACCAGGAGATAAGCATCATCAATCAGTGGTAGCCGGGAGAGTGCATCGCCGAAAAGCGGACTGGAATCTTCGCGGGTATTCAGCAGCTGTTTAATATGGGTGAGTATCCGGCTGGCCATTGAATGGAATCAGAGGTTGAATTTTTTCTTTGTCTGTTTGGCAGCTTCATATCCGGCATCCGCATGGCGGATCACAACCAGGCCCGGATCATTGCGCAACACGCGACTCAGCCTTGCTGCTGCGGCATCAGTTCCATCTGCAACGATCACCATCCCTGCGTGAATGCTGTATCCCATGCCCACACCGCCTCCTTGATGCAGGCTAACCCAACTGGCGCCTCCTGCCGTGTTTACGAGGGCATTTAGTATGGGCCAGTCAGCAACAGCATCACTGCCATCCAGCATGGCTTCAGTTTCCCTGTTGGGACTGGCAACAGAACCAGTGTCCAGATGGTCGCGTCCAATAACAATTGGAGCTTTTATTTTTTTTGTTCTCACCAACTCATTAAAGGCAAGACCGGCTTTTTCGCGCTCTCCCTGGCCGAGCCAGCATATACGGGCTGGCAGTCCCTGGAAAGCAATTTTTTCCCTGGCGAGTTTTAACCACCGCTGCAGTGAACTGTTTTCGGGAAACATGCCGGCAATGAGCTTATCGGTAACGAAAATGTCGGCCGGATCACCACTCAGTGCGGCCCACCGGAACGGGCCCTTGCCTTCACAGAAAAGCGGCCGGATATAGGCCGGAACAAATCCGGGGAAATCAAAAGCATTTTTCAAACCTCTTTCCTGGGCCCTTGCCCGGATATTATTTCCATAGTCAAAAGTGACAGCTCCCATTTTTTGCAATTCAAGCATGTGTTCAACATGGAGCTTCATGGAATCATAAGCGAGTTCCGTGTATTGCGAAGGATTTTCTTTCCTGAGCTTTAATGCATCATCAACGGAAATCTGATGGGGCCAGTAGCCGAAGAGCGGATCATGTGCAGAGGTTTGATCCGTAAGGGTGTCCGGAATAATTTTTCTTTGTAATAATCTTTCCAACAATAAAACCGCATTGCAGCACACGCCGATGGAAATCGCCTTACCTTCTTTTTTGGCCTGCAGGGCACGGTCGATGGCTTCATCGGGATTTTTCGTTCCAAAATCAAGATACTTTGTTTCCAGCCTTTTTTGGATGCGCCAGTATTCCGCCTCGGCGATAAGGGCGACTCCTTCATTCATCGTAATAGCAAGAGGTTGTGCTCCGCCCATTCCTCCCAAACCGGCCGATACATTCAGGGTTCCTTTGAGGGATCCATGAAAGTGTTTCATTGCGGCTGCGGCATAGGTTTCATAAGTTCCCTGCACGATGCCCTGGGATCCGATATAAATCCAGGAACCGGCAGTCATTTGTCCATACATCATCAACCCTTTTTTCTCAAGCAGGTCAAATTGTTCCCAGGTGGCCCATTTTGGCACCAGCTGGGAATTGGAGATCAAAATCCTTGGCGCATCAGGATGCGTCTTCATGCAGGCGACGGGCTTACCACTTTGAATTAGCAATGTTTCATCATTTTCCAATATCCTCAACGCAGCCAGGATATCATCCAGCGCCTGAAAATTTCTGGCGGCCTTGCCCCGCCCTCCATACACGATCAATTCTTCGGGCCTCTCTGCAACATCGGGATTCAGATTGTTCAAAAGCATACGCAGCGCAGCTTCCTGTATCCATCCCTTACACTGGATTTTTGTGCCAGTTGGAGTTTGGTATTTTATGGGATCGTACATTGGTTGACGGTTGACGGTTGATGAGTTATGATTTATGGATTATGAGTTGCCGGATTGGTTATTTATTGATTATGAGATTCAGGAAAGGGAAAATGATTCGTAACCCTTGTTCAAATTCAAATTATTCTGTTCAGCATACTGATTTATGTTTTTGACAAAACCAAAATTGCTGATGACGGTTTTTATTTTTGCGATATCATCGGCAAAGATCCGGTCTTCTTTCGCGAAACTTACCTGCTGCCTGATAAACTCATGCGCATGTTCAAGAACCGGACTACTCCGGAGCGGACGGCGGAATTCTATTGCCTGGCAGGCGGTCATCAATTCAATGGCAAGGATATATTCCAGGTTTTCCAGGATCTGTTCCAGTTTTCTGCCGCTGATGCTTCCCATGCTTACGTGATCTTCCTGCCCGAGCGAAGTTGGAATGCTGTCAGCGCTTGCCGGAAAGCATAGTGTTTTATTTTCTGTAACCAGGGCAGCCGTTGTGTACTGAGGTATCATAAATCCGCTATTGAGCCCAACATCTTTCATCAGGAGTACGGGGAGTCCCCATTTTCCTTCTAATAGCAGGTAACACCTTCTGTCGGAAATATTTCCGATCTCTGAAGCAGCTACGCATGCATAATCAAGCGGAATGGCAAGCGGCTGGCCGTGAAAATTTCCCCCGCTGATCGTATCATCCTGCGAAAAGATCAATGGGTTATCTGTAACTGAATTCAGTTCGATGGTAGATAGTTCTTTCAGGTGCAACCAGGCATTCCTGCTGGCGCCGTGCACCTGGGGCATGCAGCGAAGCGAATATGGATCCTGAACCCGGCCACAGTCAACGTGACTCTGCATAATCTCAGAGCCTTTTAATACCCGCCGCAGTCTCTGGGCAACAAGCTGATTTCCCCTGAATGGGCGAAGCGCATGCAGGCGCACATCAAATGGTGCCTTTGTACCCGTGAGCGCTTCCAGGCTCATGGCACCCACCAGGTCAGCCGCTTCCAGGCAATAATGCAGACGCTGCACGTTGGCTACGGCATAAGCAAGGATAAACTGGGTACCATTGATCAGGGCAAGCCCTTCTTTAGGGCCGAGCTGAAGCGGCTTCATTCCATATTGGGCAAGCATAACAGAGGATGGAACTACCACGCCATCTATCATCACTTCCCCCAGTCCAATCAGGGGAAGAAAAAGATGAGCCAACGGAGCCAGGTCACCAGAAGCACCTACGGATCCTTTTTCGGGAACCACAGGAGGGATATGCTTATCAATATGCCAGATGATGCGTTCCAGTGTTGAAGGATGAATACCCGAATACCCTTGGGCCAGGGAATGAACTTTGGTGATCATCATTAGCCGCACCAGGAAAGGATCAATGGCTTTACCAACGCCCACACTATGACTCTGAAGAATTTTGTGTTGCAGGATCCGCGTGTCTTCTTCAGAAATTCTAGTGTTGGCCAAAACCCCGAAGCCCGTATTTATTCCGTAAACGGATTTATTTTGAGAAACAATCTCAGCAACATGTTGCTGGCAATTCCTGATTTTGACAAGGACTTCATCCGTCAGTACACCTTCTACGCTTCCTTCAGCAATTTGAATGGCTTTCTGAATTGTCAGACTGTCTTTTCCATAAACGAACGCTGGGCCCATGCTGATTCATTATACATTAAACTAAGCAGACAAATTTCAGTTGGTAAAGTAACTGATAGATACAGAATGAAAGAAATAAAAAAACCCGGTCGAAAACCGGGTTAAAGGAAATGTTTTATTGGGTTTGCCGCTTGAATATTTCATAAACAACAACAAGTTTTGGCCATTTGGTTTGGTCGGTAACCTTGCAGCTGGCAAAGGAAAGGCTACGGTAGGTCTGCTCAGTCTGCCCCTCCAGGACAAATCCGTAATTGTTATCGTTTAACAGATCATCCACGAGACTGGTCACGTCAATGTCTGTGGCATCGTAATTCCAAACTGAAGTGGATGCGGCCACGACTGCTTTATTTACATCCGTTTCCACCGGTTTGTTGTTCCAGGAGACTGAATCCGGGTTCCAGTCTGTCGTCAGCCGCTTTAACCAGGCGGAATTATCAATACCGGTGGAGTTGCCCTGAGGAGCAGCAACACCAGTGCTTATTCCATACAGGGAAAGTTTGGCAGACAATATAGTTGCACTGTCGGGCAAGCCATCTAATCCGATAAATTTGATAAAGGTTCTTCCAATTCCTGTACCACCTCCCTGTCCATAATAGGTCCAGGTTCCCGCATAGATATCCGGATTGAAGTTTAAATTAAGAGCGGCGTACAGATCACTGGTCACAATGGTATTCTGTCCTTCATCTGGGCCCGGCTGTAATGTAAGTGTGATGATCAGGGTATCCCCTCTGTATAAAGTGTCGGTTCTGTTGAGGGTATCCGTGGTTTTGATCGTTACGGTATCATGAATTTTGACTGGATCGACTTGCTTGGTACAATTGGTGAGACTAAAAATCAGCAATAGGGAGCATGAGCAGAGCAGTAGAAATGGTTTCATAGGATAGGTTTAGGTGTTGCTACAACGCCCGGACCATTATATTATTATTGAATGTCAACAACCTGTGCCTATAAAGTCTATTTATAGCACTTTATAAAAATATGGCCTGTTCAGAAGGATCGGAGAGGATTTCGACCATACAAAGAAGACATTTTTGGTAAATCCGGCAGCCTGATCCAAGGTATAGACTCTGCTCCTTTTTGGGAAAAGCATCGAAAATAAGTTTCCTGCAAAAAATACCGGGATATCAATCGTGTAAATCATCAAAATAAACAGGAACCAAAAAATTCCATATTGCTTTCTGATTCTCACCAAATTGGAAAGCATGATCTGCAACCCTTTCCGGTCGAACAGATTATAATATCCTTTCCCTTTGGAAATAAACGTTTCGTTGGCCGTCATGCCCTGAAGATGGAAAACCTGAACGTCTCCCAGAATACATAATTTCCCGATATTTCTTAACCTGGCGCACCACTCCACTTCTTCGGCATACAGGAAAAAATCCTCATCCATCAATCCCGCTTTTCGTGCGGCCCATTCCTTAACCATGATGAAAGCTCCATTGATCCAATCTACTTCCACAAGGGAACTGGCTTCTGCAACATGTGGTTTTTTTATTGAAAAGAGTCCGGCGATCCACTTCATGCAATTCCCGATATAAGGCAGTGGAAGGAGATAGTTAAGTCCCCCGGTTATAAAATAATTTCCGGAAATCTGGGGTGAAGCATCTTCATTCAGGAGCTGAACTCCGCAGGCGATATAATCTGAATTGATGAGTTGGCGGAAGCTTTTATCCAGTGCGCCCTGGGGAATGATGGTATCCGGATTCAGCAACAAAAAAACCTCGCCGGAAGCGCGCCGGATGCCTTCGTTATTGGCCCTTGCAAAACCGGCATTATATCCCATGTCGGCCCATTTCACTTCAGGATACCTATTCAGAATCTGGTTGTCCCTTTCCTGCAATTCATCATTGTTTACAATAATAACCTCGATTTGAAGATCAGGCTTACACATAAAAATGGAATTCAAACAATCCCGGATCAGTGGAAGGCTTTTGTAGTTGACAATAATGATGGAAAGATTAACCACGGGTTATTTTGGGGAATTGAAAAATAAAATGAACGCCCATCAGGCATTTGGAAATAAATCCGGTCTTTAAAAAAGATCGTGGCCAGAAAGATTGAAATCTGATCATCGACCGGATCACTGCCGGCACGTGCTCCATATACCCGGCATCTCTGATTTCGGAAACGGATCGGATCTGCAGGTTACGGATAAACCTCCAGAATGCGTCATACACAAAAATATTTCCCAGGCTCTTTACGCCAATTTTATTCAATACATATAAATATTCAGGAATTTCAACCAAAGGGTTTCCGAGGCAGTCGCGGGTGAGCTGATCATTCCCGAGGCCGACATCCACCAATACTTCCCTGATTAATGCAGGTTTTGCGTCTTGCAGGAACCGCATATAAAAATCAATGTCCACGAGCCATTTTAACTTAGGATCGTATTTATATTCCGGTTCATTCCTGTGAAAGATCACACTTGGAGGCCCGATGACATTTTCGGATAACAGGGATTTTGGGTTGAATTGCAAAAGTTTATATCGCATCCTGCTTATCCTTACTACCCTGGATTTATTTTTTTCGAGGAAAACGTCCCGGTAATTGGAAAAAAAGAAGGACGAATCCGGGGAATGCCTTGCCGCATCGGCAAATACCTGCAAAGCGGCGGGATTGCTGAACCAGTCATCGTCGTGCATAATTTTGATCCACTCCCCATTTGCTCTTCGAATACCTTCATTCCAGTTTCCTGCCGCCCCAAGGCGCAGCTCATTTTTAAAGTATTTGATTGCAGTTGCCAGGGGGTGTCCGCTGACCAGATCAAAGACTTCGGTGCCCGGACTATCGTCCGTAATAATCACTTCGTAAAGGCGGTAAGTTTGCCTGAGTATGGAATCCAGCAGTCGCTTCAGGGAATCGGTCCTTTTATACGCAGGAATACAAATTGAAACAAAAACTTCCTCTGCCATCTGGCAAAAATAACGGTAGTGTGGATAAAATCCCCCTCATATTAGTATTCCTTTACCAATTTATAGCACGAAAATTGTTGATAAATCCCGAATACTTCAGCTTATGCTTATTCAAAACAGGAATATTCAGTTTACCAGGTTGGTTAAAACTGAAGGTCGTCTCCGGGAGTTCAACTTCAGGAAGGTTAATGGTTTGCATGAAGAACTATTTAGCGTGGACGTTAGTGATGACAGGGGAAACCGCATCATGTTTAAAATGATCAAAGAAGGCAGCGAATGGGTGCTCCAGACTGAACATCCGGTGCCCGACTGGGTACGGAACACTTCCAGCAAATTTAACGAACTGATTGAGGAGGAACTCAAAATTTCCTGATCTGCGCTTTTGGATTATTTTTATGAAAGCTTCGCGGGCTCCTGTTTAATGAAGCTTTCGTCATGGTCCAATTCAATGCAGTCATACTTCGGTTTGATAAACAAGGTGAGAAAACCGGATGGACCTACATTTCAATTCCCAAAGAGATTGCGGAGTCGATCAAACCCGGCACAAAAAAATCCTTTCGGGTAAAAGGTAAACTCGACGAACATTCCATTTCTAAAACGGCGCTTCTTCCAATGGGTGATGGTGATTTTATCCTGCCGCTGAATGCAACTAT
>Ga0182024_10002317_pt1 | contig 47552 bp, 60 predicted proteins | sample P32metaG_FD_120480 | JGI IMG/M metagenome (GOLD analysis project Ga0182024, IMG submission 120480) | Permafrost microbial communities from Stordalen Mire, Sweden - P3-2 metaG (Illumina Assembly) | ecosystem: Environmental > Terrestrial > Soil > Wetlands > Permafrost | place: Sweden: Stordalen... | reverse complement strand
TTTGTGGAAGACGCGCGCCAGGATCTGGACGCGCATCTGCGCGAACGCCGCCAGCCCGGCGCGACCCTGGAGAGCCGTGTCGCCACCATGCTGAACGGCATGTACGACTATTCCGACCGCCATCCCGGCCTGTTGCGCGCGGCGCTGACCGATGAATGCGTGATCGATGCGGAAGGTGTTTCGGCCCGGCCGCTGGTGATGCAGTGGGGCGATGAGTGGGCGGAGATGATCCGCGAGGCGGTGGCCGAGGGCAAGGCCAGCGCCTCCTTCAATGTCGAGATCATCGGCCAGGCCATTGTCGGCGCGCTGCACCAGACCGGCCGCGAGGCCCACCGCTCGGGCCGCTGCCGCGAGGAGCTGGTCAAGAACCTGACCAGCTTTGTCACCAAGGCGCTGCGCCCGGACTGACGGCGCCGGTATCGGCCTTCTGACCGCAAGGAACCTTCGCGCCTCAAACCCGTTCATGTTCGCGAACGGGCGTTTACGTGAGGAAACGACAATGCGCAAAGGCACCCGTGATGCGGCCTGGGCACTTCTGGTTCTGATAACCGCCACCGGCTGCGCCAGCCGCGAGCCGGTTCGTGTCGGCGTCGCCGCCGGCCCCGGCTATTATGATGGCTATTACGACGGCTATTACGGCCCCTTCCATGACGGCTATCGGGGTGATGACGGCGCCTTCTGGTATTCGGACGCCGGCAATAGCTGGCATCGCGACGACGGCCATCACTTCCAGCGCACCGCCTCCAACGGCTTCGACGCCGTGCATGGCACGGGCGCCAATCGCGAACATTGATTTATCGGGCGTCAGGAGCCGGAGCGAAAGCGGTGCGGGCCAAGCCATAACAGCAGGCCCACAGCCAGCACCACGCTGAGCGTCGTCACCGGGCGCATCAGCAAGCTCGCCTCGAACAGCCGGAAATAAATGTCGAGATAGGACGATCCGACCAGCAGGATCACCCCTGCCAGGATGCTCAGGACCACCAGCGCGAATATCTTCATGGGCGCGCCCAGATCGAAAAAATGACATCGTGCTATGTCGCTACGACAGCACAGATTTGCGCCTTATCCCATCAAAACAAATTTGCTTTTGGCGCGTAGGATCGGCACGCAGGAGGCGTTAGGTTCCGATGGGTGGGGTCCGATGACGGAGATATTCATGTATCGCAACCTTGCTGCTGCGGCGGCCCTGCTGCTGTCGTGTTCCCCTGTCCTGGCGCAGCAGACGCCCTCGGACCTTTCCCAGGTCCCGGTGGTGAGCCAGCCCCAGGCCACCTCCAAGGCTACTCCTGAGATCAGGGCGGCGCGCAAGGCTGTGCGCGAGGCCTGCATGGATGATGTTCATACCCTGTGCGCCGGGTCCCAGCCTGGTGGCGGCAAGGTCATGATGTGCCTGAAGTCGCACAAGGACCAGGTGTCGGCCGGCTGCAAGACCGCCTTCGAGCATCTGCGCGATGTGCGTAAGGGCGCCTGAAACGCCCTAACGGCCCACGTTGGCGCTGTTGGCGGCGGTGTCGGTTTCTGCCTGGATCACCGAAGCCCGCGAGCTCGCGCTGAGCTGCCCCAAGGCCTGGGACAGAGTGTTCTGCTGCAGGGTCTGCTGGGCCTGCTGGGCGGCGCGCAACGTCTCGAACCGTTTGGCGACCAAGGCGGCGTCATAATGCGGGGCGGCGATGGCGTCGCGCACGTCCTGGCGCAGCTGGCGCAGCTTGAGCCGTCCAGTGCGCAGCGCCAGCGCCTGCGGTGCCATGACCATGTTGTAGCGAATGCGTTCTTCCTCGGGCAGATCGCGGATGGCGCCCGGCTTCATCACCGCGGCGTTCTGCTGGGCGGGCGGGCGCGGTTCAAACAGGTAGCGCCCGGTCAGTATCCCGGCCAGGAACAGGTTGATCATCACCGAAGCGGCGAAGCATCCCACCAGCCACGGGCGCTCACTGAACATCGTTTGCGCCTCCGTTCAGCGCCATGCGCACCGAACCGACGATGGCGGTGCCGCTGGGTGGCGTCATGCCGACCAGGATGCCGGCGGCCAGGGCCATTACGCCCAATGCCGCAAAGGAGAGTTTGTGCACCACCGGGCCCAGCACATGGCGGGTACCCTGGCTTTCGCGCACCGCGCGCGCCGCAATGGTGGCGGTGTCGTAGAGCGGCACCGGCGCGGTCAGCGCCAACAGGCTTTCCATGTCGCGCATGGCCTTGAGCGCCGCGCGCGCCCGCACGGAACTGTCCAGCAGGTGAGCGGCGCGGTCGCGCAAATGCGCCGGCCACACCGCGGGCTCGCGGCCAAACTCGTCCAGAAAGGCGATGAATTCCTCGTCCGTCACGCCCCATCCTCCGTCATGGCAGTCCGGAGCGCGCGCCGCGCGCGCACCAGCAAAAGCTCAAACGCGCCCACGCTGGTTTCCAGCGCGGCCGCTCCTTCAATGTTCGACAGGCCCTGGTCATAGGTCAGCGCGATGGCCGCGCGCTGGCGCGGCGGTAACTCTTCCAGCGCCGCCTTCAACCGGGACAGTTTTTCGCGGGCGATCAGCGCGTCGACCGCATCGATGGCCGGATCGACCGGTTCGGGCGCATCCTCGATTGCGCTGGTCCTGGGCTTGCGTACCTGGTCGATGGACAGGTTGGTCGCCACCCGCGACAGCCAGGCCGAAAAGGCCCGCGCCGGCTCGCCCTTCTGGCGCCAGCCGGGGGCCGCGACCCAGGCCCGGGTGAATGTTTCCTGCACGATCTCTTCCGCCACGGCTCGGCTTCCTACAATGCGGACGGCCAGCGCCATCAACCGGGCGCCATGCCTTTCCACCAGACGCGCAAAGGCCAGCTTGTCGCCGCGCGCGACTTGCAGCACCAAAGCATCGTCCGTGTCCCCCACCGCGATTTTCGCCTGCCGTCACAACCACCTGAACGTCGTAGACCGGCAAACCCTACGCGCAAGACTAACTTTTCTGTCAGGAATGGCACCCTGCCTGCGTAGGGAAGGCGCAGGCGCCCCGTTCAAGCCGGCGGACGCTTTTACCCTGGAGCGTCCGGCTTAGCGCCCCCCGCCAGCCCCCATCGGCGGGGGGCTTTTATCTGCCCGGTCAGCCGCCGCCTTCGGCCCAGAGCTTCTTGAGCCGTGTGGCTTCCATCCCGCCCGACGTATTCATCATCCCGCCGGCCCAGCTGTTTTTGCCGTAAGCCATGACCTGGGCGAAGTCCTTGCCGGCCCATGGCCGGTCAAAACGGCGGCTCGCGCCGCGGAAATCGTCCACCATCGCCAGGAAATCGCGATGATCGGCATTCCAGCTTTCCTTCATGGTGTTGTTGTAGCCGACGGGAAGCCAGGGCGCGGCCTTCTCCAGCCGCTCCAGCGCGGGCGCGACAAAACATTTGCGGAGCGGCAGCACATTGGCCTGCGCCTTGCGGTTCCAGATGACCAACTGATGCCAGGTGGGATGCAGGCGGAATTCCTCGACATAGGCCCAGGCCAAGTCTTCCAGCGGCTGCACGTCCAGTTCCTTGCCGCGCGCGCAATAAAGGCGCTTTTTGCCGAAGCAGACCGGCAGGTCGGGGAAATCGTCATGGGCGATGCCGCCATCGCCGTTTGCGACCAAGGCTTCCGCAAGCAGCCGGCGCAGCTTCATGCCGCGCGCCTCCGCCCGCAACGCCCCGACCACGATCCACAGGAAGGCGCCGATGGCGGGTGCGGCGAACATCACCATGACTTGCCAATATTGGGGGTCATAGATCACGGCCATGACGGCGAGGTCGGCGAACAGGATGATCAGCGCCAGCGGCGATCTGGTGAGGCGCAGGCCAGCGTGGCGCAAGAGCGTCATGGCGATGCCCCGTCCAGATGAAGCACCTGGGCAACAAAAGGCTCCAGCAACTCGGCTGTGATTTTTCCGGGGCGCAGCGGGTTTGGCCGGTGATGGGCGTCGAACACAAAGGCGTGCTGGCCGGCCACCCCTTCGGGCAGCGCCACCGGCATGCTTTCGACCGACAATTTCTGGATGCGGGCATAGCCCAGCGGCCGCAGCGCGGGATCGGGAACGATCATCAGCACCCGGCGGGGATCGGTCCAGCGCACCACCTTGGCGATCTCCCAGCGTGTGCCTTCGCTGGTTTCGGGCACCAGCACGATGGCCGCGGCGCGGCGCACCAGCGCTTCCACCTCGGCCTGCCAGTTGTCGTCGCTGAGATAGAGCCGCGCGGCGCCGAGCGGCGCCAGTGCGTCGCCCGGCATGCCGACCGCGATGAAGGGGCCGATGCGCGACAGTGCCTGTGCAAGCGCTTTCTCCGGCGAGGCGGGTGCGGAAGTTTTCTCAAGATCGCGCCCGCCGATGCGCGTCCCCACCGGATGGGCATGGGCGCGGCGGCAGTCCTCGTCGAACGGCCTCAGATAAATCACCGGCGCGCGATGGTCGTGCGCCAGAACCTGTTCGGCGCTGGGCGCCATCAACTTGCGGCCCACCTGAAAGACGGCGCCCGCAATCAGCAGGACCAGGACGATCCATTCGAAATCATGGCGCGGCGCGAAGGACGGGGCGTCGGGCAGGAAATCCTGATTGTAAGCCGCGACCGCGACATGGACGGCGTAGGCCACAAGGCCTGCGGCGACAAGGAACATCGCCACACCGCCGATCCTGGAGCGCAAAGGCTGGCTGGCCTTGGCGCCCTTTTTCGATCCGGGCCTGTCCCCCTTTCCCATGGCGGGATTACGCGCCCGATCGCGGTGTTGTGCAATCGCTGTCACCATCAAGAGTGCGACGCAGCAGGTCAGGGCTGGGTCGAGGTCGCCGCCGTGGCCGAGCCGGGAAGCTGATAGGGGTGGGTGGAAATCACGTAGCCGGCGATGGCGATCACCGCCAGCGCACCGACCGCGATAGCGCCCATGGCTGTCTCGCCCTGCGCGCGTTTGATGCCGGCGGGTTTGCCAGCAGGAAGCGGTCCCGCCGCGCGCGCGGATGAAACAGACAGCATCAGGCAGAGGATGATCGTGATGCGCCCCATGGCGCAAAACTAGAAACAGTGTCGCCGCGCGCCTAATGAATGCGGCGCAATCAACTTACACCAAACTTACTGCACGGTGAGGTGCGCGGCGCAGCGGAAGCTTTCTGCTTTTGTCTTGTCGCCCTTGCCGTCCCACACCGCGCGCGCGGGATAAACGCACAGTGGACGGGTGCGCAGGGCGCCGCCGGTGGCGTCACTGTTTTTGTATTTGGTGGCCAGGATCATGTCGGGGGCCTTGTTCTCTTCGACCCAGGTCGCGATGGCCGGCAGCACCGAAAGAATGTTGGGGCCCGGGCCGCCGCCACAATGCAGCATGCCCGGCGCCATGAAGAGGCGATAGAAAGCGCTGGTACTGCCCATCGTCTTTTGCACCAGCCGGAAGTAGTCCACCGAGTCCAGCGCCGGGATCGCGGGGTCGGCCCAGCCATGATACTGGATCAACTTGCCGCCGTGGGCGCGGAAGGCCGACAGGTCGGGACTGTAGCTGTTGAAGACGGCCCCAACCTTGGCATCGGTCATGGCGATGTCGGTGTCGAAGTTCAGCCGCTTCAGATCGTAATTCGGGTCGGCAAGGACGACATTGCCGAAGAAGTTGCTGGCGAACTGATAAATCAGCGCGCTCTTGCCGTCGGGTGTCGTGCCGGTGATCCAGCGGCCCCAGCCATTGTCTTCGCCTTCGCCGCCGGGCGAGAAGCCGGAAAGCAGTTTTTCCCCCGTGCGTGGATTCTTCGGCCCATCATAGATCTTGCGCAGGGCGGCAAGTTGCGCGGTGGTCAGGCAGGTGGGCGCATCGCCCGAGACACAGCGCAGCTTGTCGGGATTGAAGCGGCAGGTTTGCGGGTCTTCGATCACGCCATATTCGTCGCCGCATTGCTTCACCGCTGCGGCTTCGACCAGCTTGAGCTTGTCGAGGCTGAGGTAACTGTCCGGTGTCGCGGTCAGCGCCTGATAGCCCCAGGCCGCGCCGGCCAGCAGATGGGTCCAGTGATTGGCAGGATCGCCCGCGACGATGCCGTTAAAGTCGTTCGGATAGCGTTGGGCTTCCATCAGGGCCTCGCGCCCGCCGTCGGAGCAGCCCTGGAAATAGGAATAGCGCGGTTGGGTGCCCTTGTCGGCAGTGATGATCGCCTTGGCCGCGTCGGTGGTTTCCTTGAGCGCCCGATAGCCGAAGTCGATGACCTTTTCGGGATGGTTCAGCGCCCAGCTGGCGTCGGTATTAATCGTGTCTTCGTGACCGTCATCGGTGCCGGCGACCGCATAGCCCAGCGCCAGAGGCGCCATCATGCTGCGTTCGGGAATGACGCCGGCAAAGCCGCCATTGCCAACCTGCAGATAGCGGCCGTTCCATTGTTCGGGGATCACCACTTCAAAGCGGATGTCGGAGTCCGCTGTCGGATGCGCGCTGCCCAGCACCTTGCAAAAGCCGCCTGCGCCGCCAGTGGACATCACCGCTTCGCTGATGGTGACATGCGGCAGCTTGAGATTGACCAGATCGGCGCAGGATGTGGCGGCGGGTTGCGCCTGCACGCCCATCACCGCGGCCAGCGCCGCCAATGCGCCGAGTGCGAGGATCTTCACGGCTGAAGCCCCAGCACGATGGCCGGGTTGGTCTTGGCCATGGTGTTGATGTCGGCGACCGAAATGCCCAGCTTGTGCAGCCCCTGCATGTATTCCAGCATTCCCGCGGTCGGCATCGGCCGGGGATAGGGACGCGCGCCGCCCAGATCGCTGGACATAATGACATGCGCCGGTCCCACCGCCTTTATCCAACCGGCATATTGCTCCAGCGTGGTCTTGCCCTTGCTGTCCAACACGGCGCCATAGACCATTTCGATATAGGCGCCCATTTTCGCGGCTTCCTGGGCCTGGGCGACGGACAGATTGGTGGGCCCGGTCATGCCATGCGTGCACACGATATGCTCGATGCCGCGGGCGCGCGCTTCCTTGATCACCATCAGCGCTTCCTCGGCCGAGATATGGCCGGTCTCCAGCGCCAGTTGCTTACGCGTGGCGATATAATCCAGAAGCTTCAGCACCGACGGCAGCAGCTTGCCGTTCTCCGATACTTTGACTTCGGGGCCTTTGTCCTTCACCTGGTTCTGGGCGTCGAAGGTGGGAAGCCAGACGATGCGGCCATAGCCGCCCTTCATGTCGGCCATGTGCTTGACGGCTTCGGGATTGATGCCGCCCACCGCCATGTCCTGGGTGATGCCGCCGAACGCTTCGAAGCCCGGCACGATCTTGCGCACCATGTAGGCCAGTGATGCGGTGTCCTCCCAATGGTTCTTGAACACGACGGCGCGCATGCCCGCCGCCTTGGCCTGGCGCGCGACATCATCGGCGTCGATGGCGCGCGGGGCGCTGTCGGGGTCCTGGTGGACATGGATGTCGATCGCGCCCTTGAGCGAGACCGTGTCCTGGGCGAAGGCGGGTGTGGCCAGCAGCGCGAGCGCGGCGGCGAGTGCAAGCTTTTTCATGTCAGCCCCCAAAAGCAAACGGCCGGCGCTGAGGCCGGCCGCGTTTTTGTTATTGTCTCAGTTTGGGTACCAATCGAGCAGTCTCACTTCGACGCCTGAACCTTCCAGGTCCTTCTTGAACTGGTTTATGTCCTGGCCCTTGTAGTGATAGGGGATCGCCACCTTGGGATGGAATGCCTTGACCGCATCGGCGGCCTCATCCGGCGTCATGGTGTAGGGCAGGTTCATGGGAATGAAAGCGACGTCGATGTTCTTGAGCGCGCGCATCTCCGGCGTGCCTTCGGTGTCGCCGGCGAAATAGAAATTCTTGCCGCCATAGCGCAGCACATAGCCATTGCCGCGGCCCTTGTCGTGGAAGGGCTGGCCGTTGGGCTGGTTGTGGCTGATATTGTACATCGGCACCGCGGTGATCTTCCACTTGTGCCACATCGTGGAGTCGCCATTGCCGATCACCTGGGCCTGGGTGATGGTCTTGGCGACCGCGGCCGGCGCGATCACCACCGTGCCGTCCTTGGACAGCGCCTTCACGTCATCGCCGTTCATGTGATCGCCATGGATGTCTGTGATCAGGATCAGGTCGGCCGGGCCGACGCCATCGAGTTTCGCGGGTGGGGCAGGGTCGATCACGATCACATCGGACCCGGCGGTGATCTTCGCCGCGGCGTGATAGATCGGCGTGATTTTCACCAGACCATTTGAGGTGTGAAACATCTGGGTCTGGTCGGCGGCAAAAGCCGTGGTGGCAAGCGCCGTGGTGAACAGCAGAGCAAGCGCGAACTTCATGACAGCCTCTTACTTCTGGGGATTGGTGACCGGGCCGACATGGCCGGTATATTTGGGTCCATTGACCTGGATGACGAAACCGTCGGGGTCATTGAACTTGAAGCTTTCGTCATCGCCGCGCGCGCCGGGCGTGAGCTTCAGCCCGGCGCTCGCGACCTTGGCGCGCATGGCGGCGGCATCCCAGTCGGCGATGCCGAAATCGAAATGATCAAGTGCGGCGACATCGGGCTTCTGCTCGATGCCGAAGAAGCTGTCGCCCACCGACAGGATGTGAATGGTCTCGGACTGTTGCGCCAGCCTCATGCCGAAGAAGTCCTGATAGAATTTGGACGTCTTCTGCAGGTTGGGCACCCGCACGGTGGTGTGATTCAGCGTGATCGCCTGCAGGCTTGGCGCGGCGCGGGCAGGAGTGGCACTTCCTGCGGCCAGACCTGCCCCGCCGGCCGCAAGGCCGGCCAACCCAGTAAGCGTGGCGGCGAGCTGGCGGCGGCTTAAGACCCCGCGCTCGTAATCGCCCAGCATTTTCTCGACCAGAATTTCCATACCCAATCTCCCTTATTTTGGGCGGGAGCATAGCCCAGCCGCGTGGCGCGCAAAGCCTCTGGAAAACCGCCTTTTCACCGGGTGAGATTGGCGGGATTTAATGCCCCAGACTGTGACGGCCCCCTGTACATGAGAATGAGTTGCACATATAAGGCACAAGGAACCCGAAAAGCGCGCTCATGCGTCCTGTCCTTGCCCTTTTGCTTGTCCTTTTGCCGGCCACGGCAGCTTTTGTCGGATTGGCGGCTTCCGCCGCCGAGGCAGCGCCGCTCGGCGCCTCGGTGGCGCGTGAGGGCATCGAGATCGCGCCCGGACTGGAGGCAAGTGTTCAGTTCGACCGCGCCCCCACCAGCCTGGCGCCGGACTCGGTTTTTCTCACCGCCGATGTCCACGCCACCAAGGACAATGTCCACGGCTTCACCGGCTTTGTTCCCTATCTGTCGATCAGCTTCGCCCTGACCAAGGACGGCGAGCCCACCTACAAGAAGACGGGGCTGCTGTATCCCACCGCCGGAAAGAACGGCCCGCGCTATGTCGGCATCACCGAGATGTCCGGCGCGGGCAGCTATCACCTGAGCTATCTGGTCTCGCCGCCCAGCGCCCATGGCATGTACCGCCAGACCGGCAAGGACAATGGCGTGCCCGATTGGTGGAAGCCGATCACCGCCAAATGGGACTTCACCTATCCAACCAGCACTGCGAGTTCGAAATGAAAGTGTGCGTCAAATTCCTGGCTTGTGTCCTGCTGGTCGCCGCCACCCCGGCGCTGGCCGATACCACCATCGCGGTGACCTTGAAGAACCACAAATTCTCGCCCTCGGTGATCAAAGTGAAGGCCAACCAGCCCAGCATGATCATCCTGTCCAATGACGACGACACGGCAGATGAATTCGATTCCACTTCGCTGAAGGTCGAAAAGGTCGTGCCGGGCCATCAGAAGGGCAATGTGCGCATCCGCGCGCTGGCGCCGGGCAAATATCCCTTCATGGGCGAGTATCACGCTGCTACGGCGGAAGGGATCGTGGTGGCCGAATGATTTCCGCGCTTATCATCGTCTTCCGGGAAGTCATCGAAGCCGGCCTGATCGTGGGCATCGTGCTGGCGGCGACGGCCGGCGTACCGACGCGTTCGCGCTATGTGGCGATCGGCGTGGCGGCCGGCGTTCTGGGCGCCTGTCTGGTCGCGGCCTTTGCGGGCGAGCTGGCCAACCTGTTCCAGGGTTCTGGGCAGGAGTTCTTCAATGCCTCCATTCTGCTTTTGGCCGTGTGCATGCTGACCTGGCACAATGTCTGGATGGCGAGCCATGGCCGCGAAATGGCGCGGGAGCTGAAGGCCGCGGGCCATCAGGTCAAGACGGGTGAGCGCACGCTGGCGGCCTTGTCCATTGTCGTGGGCGTCGCGGTGCTGCGCGAAGGTTCCGAAGTGGTGTTGTTCCTTTATGGCATTGCCGCCCAGGGCGGAACCTCGGCCACCGCCATGGTGATCGGCGGCGCGCTGGGTCTGGTGGCGGGTGCGGCGGTGTCGGCGCTGATGTATTTCGGGCTGCTCACCATTCCGGCCGGCAAACTGTTTTCGGTGACCAGCGGGCTGATCACCCTGCTGGCGGCGGGCATGGCGGCCCAGGCGGTGATTTTCCTGCAGAATGGCGGCTGGCTGGAATATTTCACTGGCACGGTTTGGGACACTTCCTGGCTGATCAAGGAAGACAGCATCACGGGCCGGCTGCTGCACACCCTGGTGGGCTACAGCGAGGCCCCCAACGGCGCCCAGCTGATCGCCTATGCGGCGACCATCGTACTGATCGTGGTGCTGATGCGGCTGGTGAACAACAAACAGCAGGCCGCGCGGGTCAAGCACGCATAAATTTTCCTAGAATTGCACCTTTTCTGGAACCGCGGTGGTAACAGTCTGCGGTCTAGCCTTGTCGCATGGGGCACGGCGAAACACAGATTGCGGACGACACGCGCGAGCGGCTGATCGAGACAGCCCGCACCATTGTGCTGCGCGGGGACAACAAGTTTTCGGTCGCCACGCTGTGCAATGAGGCCGGCGTTGACCGCGCCCAGTTCCGCGCCCATTTCAGTGGCAAGACCGCGCTGACGGCGGCGGTGATGCAGGAGCAGGTCACCCATCCCGTGGCGGTCGCGGCCTTTCCCGACGTTCAGCCGGTGCTTGAACCTCAGCCCCCCCAGAACCTTCAGATCCCTAAGGCGGAGCAAGAGTCATCTGTTCCTACACCCGACGCCTGGCTTGAGCGCCGCCTTAGGGTCTTTGAACGCGCCTTGACCTCCCTGGAGGCGAAAGCCGAAGCCACCGCGCGCGAGCATGCGCGCGTGATCGCGCATCTCGAGGAACGGCTGGTGGCACTGGGCGGAGCGGCCGCCGAACGCCGGCTGGACACGCGGCCGGTGGAACCGGTGATTGTTGAGCCCGCGGCCCCCGCCAAAGCGGTCGTAGCCGAGACGGTTGAGGCTCAGCCGCAAGAAGACGTTGCGGAAGAAAGTGCCGGCGAAAAGCCGGAAGACAAGAAACCCGCCGGCGAAGTCCTGGCGATTGCGCCCTTGCCGGTTGCAACCCTTTCCAAGGAAGAGATGGCCGATGTGCTGCAGGCTGCGCGCGAGCGTGCGCGCGCGGCGGCCCAGGCCGCGGCCAGGAGCGACGAACAGCCAAAGGACAGGAACCGCCGCATGCGCTGGCTCGCCATCGGCGGGCTGTCGCTGTTGGTGCTGTTCCTTTGCATCGGTTTGACATTGGGCAATACCGCCAGCGCGACCCAGAGCGGCCGCATGGCGGAGTGGCAGGGCGAAGGCACCACCCATCGCCATGCCGCCCAGGGCGCGTTGGCGCAAACCATTGCCTCGGCGGACTTTGGCGATGCCAAAGCCGAGGCGCGGCTCGCGCTCGCATATTTGCGCGGGCAGGGCGTCGCGCGGGATGCGAGCGCGGCGCTGCGCTGGAGCGCGGCGGCGGCGCAAGCCGGTCAGCCCGTCGCGGAGTATCTGCTGGGCGCGCTCTACAGCCAAGGTGAGGTGGTGAAGGCCGATCCGGCCCGCGCCTTCGCCTGGTTTGCGGTCGCGGCGAACAAGGGCAACCTCAAGGCGATGCACAATCTGGCCATCGCCTATGCGGAAGGGCTGGGCACGGCCAAGGACGAGGCGAAAGCGGCCCAGTGGTTCACCCGCGCCGCCGAACGCGGCTATGTGGATTCCGCCTTCGACCTGGCGGTGCTGTTTGAGCGCGGCGCGGGCGTGGCCCAGGATCCGCGCCAGGCGCTGAAGTGGTACGAGGTGGCGGCTGCCGCCGGCGATCAGCCGTCGAAAGCGCGCGCCGAATTCCTGCGCGCCCAGACGCCCCCGTTTGAGGTCAAGCTGGCCGGCGATGCGGCGCAGGCATTCGCGCCGCTGCCGGCGCTCGCTTCTTCAAATAATCTCTAAGGGGCCGACGCGCTCTGAGCGCATCGCATCCGTCGCTTAATTATTTCCAATAATGCAGCCGCGAAAAGATGAACGGCACCCCGCTTTGGGTGGTCGCGCACGCATGGCCCGGCAAAAACTGCGCGGGAATCCTGGTGAAATGTCGCCGAAAATTCCCAAAGTTCCATGACGCATGACCATGTTCATGTCATGGAAATGTTAGGCCATTGTTTATCAAGGCGAAATATTAGCTATGGTATTGGTTAACGGTGGTCGCAAATTGTGTCGTGTTGTACACAGGTAGCGCGTGATCGGTATCAGCGGCTTGGGGGTTGCTTTGTCACAGGAAGAAATCATCGCCCGCAAATTATATGGCGCCTATGGGGCGGGCGCTCTGGTTCAGGCCAAGACCTGCGCCAGTCTGGCGCGTCTCATGGCCGACAAGTCGTCAACCGGCATCTGGAACAAGGTCATCATGATCCTGAGCGATCGCGGCGCACCTCTGGCCTGACGGCACTAGAGCAGAACGCCGCGAGCTTTCCGTCTGGCCGCGGCATCATTTCATCATTTGCGGCCATTCCTCGATCGCCACACGGGCCACCAGATCGGCATGGCCATGGCCGTCCGGCTTGAATACCAGCGTTTCGCCATCCTTCAGACCAGCGGCAGAATCGGGAAAGGCGGCGGTGATGTTGGGCATGTGCGTGACGAGAAGCGTGTTGCGTCCCGGCGGCGGCGTCTCGGCGACCTTGTTCTTCAGCCAGATGACCGGACCCCCGCCCGTGATGCGCATCATGCTCTGCCCCTGATCGCCCAGTTCGGGCGCCAGCGCTGGCGCGCCGAAACCGGCAAGCTTGACCGTCTGGCGCGCCCGGTAGGCGGGACTGCAAAAGACCGGTCCCAGCGGAATGCGAAGGCGGCGCAAAGCCTCGCCCATGGCCTGCGCCGTGACACGGCCTTTATCGTCCAGCTGGCGCTCGTCGGCGCTGTTGTCCGGATCGGCGAGTGCCTTGTCCGGCGGGTTGGCGGGCGAACTGGCATGGCGCATCAAAAGCACATAGCCGCCCTGGCGCAGTTGGCCGGCCAGCCCGGGCGGCGCGGCAAGCGCCGGCGCCCCAAGGCCCAGCAGCAGGGCGAGCATTCCAAGGTTGCGCAGGAGCTGCATGACACCTCCTTCAATGCTTCTTGCGCTGGCTGCCATAATGGCCGGCCCAGACTTTTGTGAATTCCGCGCCCAGAAGAAAAATCTGCGCCGAATAATAGACCCAGATCAACAGCACGATAATGCCGCCGGCCGCACCATAGATATTGGCGGTGATCAGGTTGGCCAGGTAATAGCCGATCACGGTCTGGCCCGCTTCGAACAGCAGCGCGGTGCCGAAACTTCCCACCAGCACGTCGCGCCACAAAAGCCGAATGTTGGGGAGGAGCTTGTAGATGGCGGCGAAGAGCAGCGCCACGATCAGATAGCTGAAGGCCAAATTGGCCACCCCGATCGCGACGCCCGAAGCATAACCGGTCAGCATATGGCCGAACAGGCGGATGGCGGTGGCGACCAGCATCGAGAACAGCAGCAGAAAACCCAGTCCGATCACCAGCGCCAGGCTCATTACCCGTCCGCGCAACAGCTGGTAGAAATAGGATTCATGGCGCGGCGCCTTCCAGATCACATTCAGCGCGTCCTCGATCTCGGTGAAAAAGCCTGACGCGGTGACCACCAGCGTCACCAGTCCGATCAGGCTGCCGGCGATGGTGTGGGTGCTTTGGCGCACATGCAGGATGGCAAGCTGCACCAGGTCGGCGGAATCCGCGCTCATGATCCGGGTGAGCTGGTGATGCAGAGCCCGGCTGGTGGCGGTCTGGCCCAGGCCAAGTGCTGCGATGGTGGTGGCGATGAACAGCACCGGCGCGATGGCCGTGACGGCATAAAAGGCGATGGCCGCCCCGCGCGACAGCGCATTGTCGTCAATGAAGGCCGCGACGCCTTCCTTGAGCAAAGTCCAGGCGGTGAGCGGACGGCGGCGCAAGTCTGGTTCCGGTTCCCTTGGCGGCCCCAACGTAACAACCATGCGGAAAGTTTCACCTCTGTTGAAGCCGAATGGGGTCTGGGGCGTTACGGAATTGGGGTGCGCCACAGTTAAGTGATTGATTTGACATGTCTGTTACAGAGGACCGGCACCACAACGGCTTTGGCTGGTCGAAAGAGGCCGTCAGGGAACGCATTGTCGCGGATTTCCGGGACTTCACCTTCACCTGGCGTGGCTTTTTCAAATGGACCGCGACCACGATTCTGGGGCTGATCGCCGGCGCGCTGTTTGCACTTTATTTTCTGGACTGGAATCAGATGCGCGCGCCGATCGGACGCTGGGTTTCCCACCGGACGGGCCGGGAAGTGCGCATCGACGGCAATCTTGCGGTCAAGCTGTTCAGCTGGCAGCCCAGCCTGGAGGCCGGCGGCGTCACTGTCGGCAATCCTTCCTGGCTGGCTGGAAAACCGCAGGCCGCGACGGTCAAGGATTTCCGCATCGAGATAAGGTTGATGCCGCTGTTCCATGGCGCACTGGTGGTGCCACTGGTTAGGATCGTCCAGCCCGATGTGCTCTTGGTGCGCGATGCGTCGGGACGTACCAATTGGGACAACGGCTCGGGTAAACAGGCGTGGAAGCTTCCGCCCATCCAGCATTTCCTGATTCAGGACGGCCATATCCGTATCGACGATGCGGTCAGGAAGCTGCATTTCAGCGGGTCGGTGAATTCGCAGGAGACTCTGGCCAACGGCGGTGGCGCCTTCAGCCTGACCGGCGACGGCACCCTCAATCTCAGCAAGTTCCTCGCCGATGTGAAGGGCGGCCCGCTGATCCATGTCGACAAGACCAAGCCCTATGATTTCACCGCCGATGTGAAGGCGGGCACGACCCATGCGCTGATCCATGGCGCGATCACCGAGCCGTTTCACCTCGACCGCTATACCGCGTCTGTGGATGTGAGCGGACCGACCCTGGCGGATCTCTATTTCCTGACCGGCGTGGCGCTGCCCAACACGCCCGCCTATCACATGACGCTCTGGGTGGAGCGCGACGGCACCAGTTACCGGCTGACCGACATCGCCGCGGTACTCGGCAAGAGCGACCTGCACGGCAATCTGCAGGCGGACATGTCGGGCGACATTCCGGCGCTGGCCGGCAAGATGACATCGCGGGTGCTGGCGCTGGAAGACCTGGGCCCGCTGGTGCGCGGCGGCGCACCTGCGCCCACGCAAAGCCATTATCTGCTGCCGCAGACCCCGCTGCATACCGAGCGGCTGAAGCGCACCAATGCGGAAGTGGATTACAGCGCCGCCAGGGTCGCGTCGCGCGATTTTCCCCTCACCAGTCTTGATACCCATATCAGTGTCGAGGGCGGGGTGCTGAACCTGAAGCCGCTGGCGTTTGGATTCACCCAAGGAAAGCTGGCGGGTTCGATCCGGATCGATGCGCGCAAGGATATTCCCACCTCAACCGTGGACGCGCGCATCACCGACATCCATGCGGAGAATTTCATCAAGCGTGGCGACAAGCCCATTACCGGCGTCATGGAAGCGCGCGCCGTGCTGACCGGCACCGGCAAGTCGGTGCATGATGCCGCCGCCAATGCCAGCGGCACCGTCACCGCGGTGGTGCCGGCAGGTGGCGTGCGCCACAGCCTGGCGGAATGGACCGGCGTGGATGTGCTCTCCGCACTCAGCCTCAATCTGGCCGGCGACAATTCCAACACCAACCTGCGCTGCGCGGTGGCGAGCTTTGGCGCGCATGATGGCGTGATGACCAGCCAGCAGCTGGTGATCGACACCGATCCGGTCCGGGTGGATGGTTCGGGCAGCATCAATTTGCGTGACGAGACGCTGGATCTGCGGCTTCAGGGCAACCCCAAGCATTTCCAGCTGATGCGATTGCGCGCGCCCATCACCCTGTCCGGCCCCTGGGCGCATCCTGCGATCGGGCTCAAGGCCGGAGCGGCGGTGGCGCAGGGCGGCATCGCGCTGGCGCTGGGTGTGATCAATCCCTTTGCCGCGATTGCGGCCTTTATCGATCCGGGCCTGGCCAAGGACGCCAATTGCGGGCCGCTACTTGCGGATGCCAGGGCCAAGGGCGCGCCGGTCAAGGCGGCGGCGGTGAAGAATGCGGCCCAGCCGCGCACTGATCACAATTGAACAGTCGTACGCCGCGCGTGCTGGTTGAATGGCGCGTGACGGGCGCGCAGGAACTTTCCCCGCGGCCGCTTGCTTAATCCCGCGGGATACGGGAACTATTGCGGATGACATTGCAGCGCGCCCTGGGCGACAAACTTGACCTCAGGCGCACGGGCACGAGTCCCGATTATTGGTATCCGGTCGCCTGGTCCGATGAGATCAGGCCGGGAAAGCTGCTGGCGTGCCGCTTTGCCGGCCAGCCCATTGTGCTTTATCGCGGCCGCTCGGGCGCCATCCATGCGCTGGAGGACCGCTGCGCCCACCGCCAGGTGCCTTTGTCGCAAGGCATGGTGGAAGGCGAGACGCTGCGCTGCGGCTATCACGGCTGGCGCTATGATTGCGCGGGCGCTTGCGTGGACGTGCCCTATCTGGGTCAGGCGCATCTGGTCAACGGGGTGCGGTCCTACCCGGTGCGGGACGTGGACGGGATGGTGTTCGTGTTTCCCGGCAATCCCGCACTGGCACAGGCACGCGCGCCGGCCGCGCTGGGTTCAAAGGCGAACGCGGCCTACAAGACAAGGCGGCTCGATCGCTCGATCGCCTGTCACTATACCTTCATGCACGAAAATCTGTTCGACATGAATCATCAGTTCCTGCACCGCAGCCTGATGGGCTCCGTGAAGGCGACGTGCCTGGACCGGCGCAGTGGCGAAGACTGGTGCGAAGTGGATTACACCTTCACCCGCAAGCAGGGCCGCGCCAACATGGGCGAAACCGCCATCCGCAACGCCATGGGCAAGAAGGATGACGGCGGCGACCTGATGACCATCCGCACCGGCTATCCCTATCAGTCGCTGCGGGTGTGGGTGGGTGGCGATCAGCCGGCACTGGATGTGTGGCTGTGCTACACGCCGCAGGACTTAGCCCAGCGGACGAACCGCACCTTCGGCTATTTGTCGGTGAAGAAAGCGCCCATTCCCGGCCTGACCCAACTGCTGTGGCCGCTGATCACCTGGTTCACCGAAGGCATTTTCCGCCAGGACAAGCGCATCGTGGAGCTGGAGCAGGCGGCGCATGATGCCCAGGGCTGCTGTCACAACAATGAAGTGTTTCCGCCGGTGCTCGATCTGCGCGCCGTGCTGGGGCGCTGCGGCGTGGCGCTGCCGCTATCGCCGGTGATCGAACTTTGATGTGCTGACTGGGGCTGATGGGCCAAAGCGGTTGTCGCCGCCATCGCCGGGCAGCACACCCATTTCCGCCACGCCCCAGAGAAACAGCACGCCGCTTGCCACCAGCATCATCGTCGCGACGGCATCGGGGATGAGCGTGCGCATCGCCAGTTCGCGCGCCGCGCCGGTGATCAAATTTGGCGCGGCGGCAAAGACCAGCAGCCACCAGCCGCTTTTGTCGCGGTCATGCAGGCGCTTCACGCAGGTCTTGAACAGGGCAAACAGCAAAGTTGCCATGGCGGTGTACCAGAGCACGGCCAGTGGCGCGCCTATTGGATCGGTGGGGAAGGGCGTGGGTCCGCCATTCTCATAGGCGCCGGGGATGGACAGGGCATAGACATAGAACACCGCGCCCAGCAGCAGCAGGGCGATTGTCTCCAGCACCAGCGAAAACCAGAAGCGCACCCGCGTGATGCGTCCGGCGAGGCCGAAGAAGGCGCGGATTTTTGCCATCATGGCTGCGCCTCGCGGCAATGGATCAGGCCCAGCATGAAGGTGAGATTGATCAGGATGTTCAAGCCGCCCTCCGGCTTGTCAAATCAGACGCCGCCGGTAAGTGCCCGGCAAGAGAAATCAAGCCCGATTCCCTGAAATATACCCCCTTGCGGTTCCTGTGCCTTACCCCACATTTCGGCGCGGGCATTAGCCCCACAAGGAGTGCTTATGTCGATTTGGAAACAGATCCCGAAGCTTACCGCTGCCCTGGGCCTAGCCTTTGCGCTGGCCGGCTGCGGCGTCAACAACATTCCCACCAAGGACCAGGCAGTGAAGGCCCGCTGGGCCGATGTGCAGGCGGCCTATCAGCGCCGCACCGACCTGATCCCCAACCTGGTCAGCACCGTGGCCGGCTATGCGGCGCAGGAAAAATCCGTGCTGATCGGGGTGACTGAGGCGCGCGCGCAGGCGACGCATGTCAGCGTAGATGCCTCCACCATCAGCGATCCCGCCAAATTCCAGCAGTTCCAGCAAGCGCAGGACAAATTGTCTGGCGTGCTGGGCCGGCTGATGGCGATCAGCGAGAATTATCCGGATTTGAAATCCAACCAGAACTTCCTGGCGCTGCAGGCACAGCTGGAAGGCACCGAGAACCGCATCGAAATCGCGCGCCGCGACTACAACAGCGCGGTGCAGGATTATAACACTGAGCTGGTGACCATCCCCGGTTCGCTGTGGGCGGCGACCATGTACAAGAGCTACAAGCAGGCGACGCCGTTTGCCGCCAGCGCTGCCGCGCAATCCGCGCCGGTGGTGAGCTTCCCGGGTGCGACGTCCACGGCACCGCCGCCTGCACCCGGCGCGGCACAACCGTGAGCGGCGGTGCGCGACAGCGCATGAGCAGGTCCAGTGGACCTGCGAAAGCCGCGAACGCCGCGAGCTTGAGCGAGCGGCAGGCACTATATTCTCGCGCCATGACTTTGACTTGTCACGGACACAGCTTCTGATGAAGTTCCTGGCCGCCGTCTTCGCCTTTGTTTGTCTTATAAACCCCGCTTTGGCGGCGCCGAATTTTCCGGCGTCGACCGGGCGGGTGGTGGATGCCGCCAATATTCTTTCGGCGCAGACAAAAGAAGACCTGACCCAGAAGCTGGCAGCGCTGGAACAGAAGACCTCGCGCCAGCTGGTGGTCGTCACCATCCCGTCGCTGCAGGGCTATGAGATTTCCGACTACGGCTATCAGCTGGGCCGCAGCTGGGGCATCGGCCAGGGCAAGCTCAACAACGGCATCCTGCTGATCGTGGCGCCCACCGAACACAAGGTGCGCGTCGAGGTCGGCTATGGGCTGGAGCCCATCGTCACCGACGCACTGTCGGAAGTGATCATCCAGACGCAGATATTGCCCAAATTCCGCGACGGCGATTTCAATGGCGGGGTGGAAGCGGGCGCGGACGCGCTGATTCAGCAATTGTCGCTGGATACCTCCGATGCGGAGAAGCGTGCGGCCGCGGCCGAGCAGCAGCAGGGCCAGGGCGATCAGGGTGGCGGCGGTTTTGGCGGTCTCCTGATCCTGCTCTTTGTCTTCATCGCGATCTTCCGCGTGTTCGGCGGCTGGGGCCTGTTGCCGTTCCTGTTCATGGGCGGCGGGCGCGGCGGCGGCTTTGGCGATGGCGGATGGTCGGGCGGTGGCGGCGGTGGCTGGTCGGGAGGCGGCGGCGGCAGCTTCGGTGGCGGCGGCGCCTCAGGAAGTTGGTAGGGGGAGCTGGTGATGCTGAGCCAAGCCGACAAAGACCGCATCAGCGTTGCGATCACGCAAGCTGAATCAAAGACCAGCGGCGAGATCTTCTGCGTGCTGGCGCATGACGTGGCGCATTACCGCGAAGTGCCACTGTTGTGGGGCGTGGTGGCGGCCTTGATCGGCCCGCCGCTGCTGGTGCTGACGGGCCTGCACCGGCTGGCGCTGGCCTCGATTTTCTCCAGCTGGACCGATGACAGCGCCCGCGCCATGGAAGGGCTGATCCTGCGCGCACTCACCACTTACGGCCTGTTGCAGGCCGGCCTGTTCCTGATCACCGTCATTATCGTTTCGCTGCCGTTTGCGCGCCGCGCCATGACGCCGGGCTTCCTGCGTCGCCACCATGTGCGCCAGGCGGCGCGGCATCATTTCGCGGCCGCGGGTCTGCATCTGTCGGATGCCGAACCGCATGTGCTGATCTTCGCCAGCCTGTCTGACCGGCGGGTGGAGCTGGTGGCGCATGATGCGATCCACAAGGCGGTGGGCGAGGGGCCGTGGACCGCTTCAATCGCCGCCGTGGTGGGTGGCATTCGTCAGGGCAAGCCGGGCGATGGTTTCGTCAAAGGCATCGAGATCTGCGGCGCGGCGCTGGCCGCGCATTTCCCGTCCGACGGCCCGGCCAAGAACCAGTTGCCCAACACCATTCTGGAAATCTGAGATAGGCCGACTTCGGCCGACTGTCCGGAAACGGACACTTGTCCGCCATTCTGTGCGCTGGCGGACAGTCGCGTGCGGAAATTCCGCAGCAAGCATTTGGAAATACTGGAATAACGCCCGGCACGGCCATTGCTTAACGAAAGATGGGGTGGGGCCGTAGCCCGTCCGCGCGCTTTGCGAGCAGGCCGTCATGATCAGCAATTACCTCACCGTCGCGTTGCGCAATCTGGTCCGTCACAAGCTCTACAGCTTCATCAATATCTGTGGTCTGGCATTGGGACTGACCTGCGTCATCCTGATCGCGCTGTACGTCCGCGATGAGATGTCGTTCGACAAATGGGTGCCGGACAGCGCCAACCTGTATCGCCTGGATGAGGACATCTTCCTCCCGGGCCGTGGGCCCATTCTGCTGGCGACGTCCGATTTTCCCTTGCCGGCGTTGCTCAAGGACAATCTGCCGGAAGTGACCGGCATGACCCGCTTCTGGCCGCGCCCCAAGACGGTGACGATCGGCAACCGCGCTTTCAACCAGGACATCGCGGAAGTGGACAATAATTTCTTCCAGCTCATCCGGCTTCCCTTGCTTGCGGGCGATCCGGCCGCGGTGTTCGCGCAGCCGGATTCCATTGTCCTGTCGCAGTCCTTGGCGCGCAAATTTTTCGGGGGTGCTGACCCCGTCGGCAAGACGCTCGCCGTCAACAAACAGAATTGCAGCAGCGCCGAAACGATATCCTGCCCCAATGACGCGGTTGTCCTGCGCGTGACGGGCGTGATGGCTGATCTGCCGCACAACAGCCATATGCGCGCCGATGCGGTTATGCCGCATGCCTCGCCGTCCGACGCCGTCGGCGAGGACGCCAAGAAACAGTGGTTCAGCGTCAACGGCTTTGGCTATGTGCGGCTGGCGCCCGGCAGCGATCCTGCCGCAGTCGCGCGGAAAATCGGTCCATTGCTCGACCGGCATGTGGATGTGATGGAAGGCCTGGGCATGCCGCTCAAGGCCAGCAAGGTGATCCGCGTCCGGCTTGTGCCATTCCCTGATGTGCATATGGATATCCAGGCCCAGATGGCGAACATGGTGCCGCCCGGCGACCCCATCATGCTGTATGGGTTGGGCCTGGTTGGCGCCCTGATCCTGCTGGTCGCCTGTTTCAATTTCACCAACCTGGCCACGGCGCGCGCGCTGCTTCGGGCTCGCGAAATCGCCTTGCGCAAATGCGCCGGCGCGCGCCGGTCACAGATCATCTTCCAGTTCCTAGGGGAATCGCTTCTGACCGCGCTGGTCGCTCTGGTCCTGGCTCTGAGCCTGACGGAAATGCTGCTGCCGGCCTTTGACAGTTTCCTGGGGCGCCCGATCATGCTTGATTACGGTGCCGACTGGCCCTTGTTGGCACTGATCGTCGCCATCGCCGCTGCTGCAGGTCTGGCCAGCGGCTTCTATCCTGCGTTGGTACTGTCGCGCTTCCGGCCCGCGCCGGTCCTGCGGGCCAATGACGCCGGCCATACCGGCTCATCACTGCTGCGCTCGGCGCTGGTGGTGCTGCAATTCACTGTCGCCATCGGGCTGGCCATCGTCACGCTGGTTGTTTTTTCGCAGCTTGACTTCATGCGCCGCCAGAGCCTGGGCTTTCGGCGCGACAATGTCGTCGTCATCTCCACCTATCACAGCATGACGGCTACCGCCCGCGACAGCTTTGTGGCGCAGCTGCGCCGCCATCCCGGCATTCTGGATGTGGCCCAGTCCGGCGACGTGCCTTTTTCCGGCAACGAAACAATTGCGCAGATGCGGCTTCCCGGTCACCCGGAATATCTGACCATGAAACGGCAACTGATCACGCCGGAGTTTTTCCGTCTTTATGATATTGGGCTGTTGGCGGGGCGTCTGCTGTCAGACGCGCATGGCGAGGACCGGATAAAGAATCCAATACCGCCCGGCAATGACGGCCGCAATATCGTCATCAGCCAAGCCGCGGCGGCACGCTTCGGCCTCACGCCGGCGCAGGCCGTCGGCAGAACCGTTTTGTTCGGTCCCAGCCATGTGCGCATTGTCGGCGTGACGGCGGATACCCGCATTGACGGTGCTCGTCAGGCGGCGCGCCCCATTATTTATCTCTATGACCGCACGGATTCCGACCAGGTTTCGGTGCGGATCGCAGCCGACCATGCTCCCGAAGCGCTGGCTTTCATCGACGATAGCTGGCGCCGCTTTGCTCCCAATGTGGCGATAGCCCGCCATTTCCTGACCGACGATTTCGAAAAGCTCTATCAGGATGACGGACGTCAGGGGCGGATGTTCGGCATCTTTGTCGGTATCGCGATCTTCATTGCCTGCCTGGGTCTGTTCGGGCTGGCGGCCTTCTCGACCGAGCGACGCACGCGCGAGATCGGCATCCGCAAGGTGTTCGGCGCGCGCACCCGTGATTTGGTCGTCCTGCTGCTATGGCAGTTCTCGATTCCCGTGCTGATTGCGAATGCCATCGCCTGGCCGGTAGCATGGTATTATCTGCACGGGTGGCTGCAGGGCTTTGATTATCATATCCCGCTCAGCCCGATTTATTTCCTGGCCGGGAGCGTGATCGCGCTCGCTATCGCCTGGGCCACGGTCTTTGTTCACGCCTGCCGGGTGGCGAACGCCAATCCCATTCACGCGCTACGTTATGAATAATTGAGGCCGCCCGGCCGGGGATGCCCCGGGGATGCCCGGGGATGACAGGGCGCGCGGTCCCTGTGTAAGCTGCCCCAAAACAGGGGTGGTTCATGTTCAAATATCTCGCGCCGGCGCTGTGTTTGCTGGCGTTACCGGCGTTCGCGCAAGGAACCTCCATCAAGAAGATGGACGGCGCGCTGGACAATATCCTTAGCCCCGGCGCCAAAATCGAGAAGGTGGCAAGCGGCTTCATCTTTGTCGAAGGGCCGATGTGGAAGGACGGCAAGCTGTGGTTCTCCGACGTGCGCGGCGACAAGGTCAGAACCTTCGATCCCAAAACCGGCAAGGTGACCGTGATCCTGAAGGACAGTGGCGGGGTGAAGGACGCGCCGCCGACCGCCAATTTCGGTTCCAACGCCATGGTCACCGACAAGGACGGCTCCATCCTTTTGACCCGCATGGCGATCGGCACCATCGAACGCATGGATGACAAGGGCAATCTCAAGCCCTTCCTGTCCAAATATCAGGGCAAGCGCCTGAACAGCCCCAACGACCTGGTGTTCACCAAGGACGGCGCGCTGTGGATCACCGATCCGTCCTTCGGCCTGCCCAAGATGGACGCCGATCCCAAGAAGGAACTGAAGTTCAATGCGGTGTGGCGCTGTGCCGACGGCAAACTGACGCCGGCGATCACCGACATGAGCCAGCCCAATGGCATCGGCTTCTCGCCCGACGGCAAGACACTGTATGTGTCGAACTCCCAGCCCGACATGTATCTGCGCGCCTATGATGTGGGGCCGGGCGGCAAAGTTTCCAACCCGCGCACCATCATCAAATATCCGGGAACCGCACCCGATGTGCCGGACGGGCTGAAGGTCGACAGCGCCGGCAACATCTGGACCACGGGGCCGGGCGGCATCCGCATCATTTCCCCGCAGGGAAAAGTGCTGGGCCAGCTGATCATTCCGGAAACCGTCGCCAATATCGGCTTTGCCGAAGACGGCAAGACCGTCTATTTTACCGGCTCGACCAGCCTCTATCGCCTCCACACCAAGATCGCGGGTGAAATCCCCATGTACTACCGGCCATGAGCATGAAACCGGCCGCATATCTTGCCGTGGGCGTGGTGGTTGGCGCGGGGCTCTGTGCGCTTGCCGCCCATGGCGCGGTCGAAACGAACGCCTATGGCCAGCTCGATCTGTTCTCGACCGCGTTTGCCAAGGTGCGCGCCGAATATGTCGATCCGGTGCCCGACGACAGACTGGTCGGGGCCGCGATCCAGGGCATGGTGTCGGGGCTTGATCCGCATTCCGCCTATATGGATGCCAAGTCCTTTGGCGGCGATTTCCAGGTGCGCACCCAGGGCCATTTCGGCGGCGTCGGTATCGAGGTTTCGCCCGACAATGGCGTGATCCGGGTGATCAGCGCCATGGACGGCATGCCCGCGGCCGCGGCGGGGATCAAGCCGGAAGACCGCATCACCGCCATCAATGGCGCGCAGGTTGCCGACCATGACTTCAATGAATCCATCGACAAGATGCGCGGGGTTGTGGGCACAAAGGTGGTGCTGACGATCGAGCGTGCGGGCGAGAAGAAGCCGTTCGACGTGACGCTGGCGCGCGCCAATGTGCCCTTCGAGGCGGTGGTGCGCCGCCGCGAGGGCGATATCGGCTATATCCGCCTGCCGGGCTTCAACGAAGAGACTGCCGATGGCATGGAAAAGGCGGTGCGCGAGCTGAAGAAGGAAATCGGGCCCGGGATCCGCGGCTATGTGCTGGACCTGCGCAACAATCCGGGCGGGTTGCTGGATCAGGCCATTCAAGTGTCGGACGATTTCCTCAATTCAGGCGAGATCGTTTCCACCCGTGGCCGTCATCCCGAGGACACCCAGCGCTATGACGCCAAGTCGGGCGACATCACCGACGGCAAGCCGGTGGTGGTGCTGATCAATGCGGGCACGGCTTCGGCGTCCGAGATCGTGTCGGGCGCGCTGCAGGATCACAGGCGCGCCACCATCATCGGCATGACCAGCTTCGGCAAGGGTTCGGTGCAGACCATCCTGCCCCTGGGCGATGGGCGCGGCGCGCTGCGCCTGACCACGGCGCGCTATTACACGCCATCGGGTCATTCCATCCAGGCGCAGGGCATCATCCCCGACATCCAGGTCGCCCAGGGCGACGAGGTGCCTCAGTCGGAGCGTTATTCCGAAGCCGATCTGCAGGGCCATCTGGCGGGCGAGCCGATCCCGGCTTCACGCCTGAACGCGCCGGTGATCTATGCCGCGCCAGGCAAGAAGTATGATGATTTCCAGCTGGCTTATGCGCTGGATCTGCTCAGGGGCAAGGAGACGGTGGCCTCGGTCACCAAGGGCAACCCTGGCTGAAAAAGGCAGACGGGCGGACACAAGATACGCAATGTGCCCGCCCTGCCATGACCGGAAAAGTCAGCTTGGGGTCTGTTCGCTTCCGGCCAAGGATTTGTGCAGGTCGCCCGGGGGAGGTGCGACTCCCAAATCCGTTATGCCGCTATCCTGACAGCGGTGACTTTCACAAATCCTAATTTTGCGCGGCCCGCGCATAGGTAGATTTACGGGGCGTCAGAACAGGCGCCGTCATGGACGTTGTCCGACTATTTATCCTACATGGTAGATTAAATGATACGTCCGTCAATGCTTGACGCACGGTCCCCCATTACTCCTACACTGTATTATAAATGGAGGTGCTCATGCGCAATATGCAGATTGCGGTTTGCTTCATCGCGTCCCTGTTGCTGTTGTCCGGATTCTCGGCCCGTGCTCAACCGTCTGCCGATCTCGGCAGGTTCGTCGGCGCCTACAAGGCCACGTCCATCATGGTCTTTCACATCCGGCGCGACGGCAGCGATCTCTATCTGCGGCCCACCGGCATGCAGAACGAGATGGCACTTCTGCAGCAGGGCGCGAACAGCTTTGCCGACACAATGTCGGCCGGGCAGTTCACGTTTTTCGGTGAAGGGCCCGACATGGTCTTGACGGCTCGCAACGGCTCGTCGGTTTTTCACGCCAGGCGCATCAGCGAGCAGGATGCCCGCGCGCTGGAGGACGCGGTGGCCGCCCGGATCAAGGCCGGTGTGCCAAGCCCCGGCACGGACGCCTATGCACGGCGCTATATTAGCTCTCTCGACAAGGGCGTGCCCAACTATGATGAAATGGAGCCGCGCGTTGCCGACGACGTGCGTAGCCAACTGCCCAGCCTGGTGGACCAGATCCATCACTTCGGCGCGCTTCAATCGCTGACATTTGTTTCCGTCACGGGCAATGGCATGGATCTCTATAAGGCCCAATTCGAACATGCCCGTGTGATGCTGGGTGTTGCGCCGCTCGATGCCGAAGGCAAGGTAGAATTTCAATCCTGGTCCGCGATCAAATGATGGAACGCAGGGATCTGGTGCGCGCAGCTGTGCTGGCGGCAATCTGCCTGGGTGTGCTGGTCTACAATTGGGGCTTTCTCGCCTGGCCGATGCACCGGGTGATGGCGCTCCTGGTGATGACCGCGGTCTTCACCTTCGTCTGGTTCTATGAACTGACCATGCGCGATGCGCCGATGGGCCGGATGCTGACTGGCGTACTGGCCATCATGGGCGGCGCGGTCCTGTTGTGGCTGGGGCTGACCTTGTTCGCCCGCCCGCTGCCCGATGATGCCACGCCGCTTATCGCTGCCGGCGAGACGCTGGACATGCAGAGTTGTGCTGTCCCGCCGGGTGCGCTGACGGTGGCGGTGGGTGCGGACCGCATCACCAGCCGGGGCAGGGGCGCTTTTGTGCCTTTCATGGTCAGCGGCTGTGCGGGGCCGAGCCTCGTGGTGACGCCCCAAGGGCTGGTGGTGAATGATTTCGGCTATGACGGCGATGGCAGCGTGGCCTTCACGCTGCGCCACAACCTGTTCCAGCGCCTGATGGGCGACTGGCTGCATATTCATCGTCCCGACCGCAGCAGCCTGGGCATCTATGACCATTGGGAGAATGAAATTCTCTATATCCGCTATCTGGGGGCGGGCATGGCCGCAGGCGCAGCCACAGTCAGGGTGCGAGGGCGCTTTCTGTGCGGCGAATATCCGCCGGTTGTGGTCAAAGAGGCCAGCGTGACGGTGGGCGACAGCCGCTACAGCCGGCCGGACTGCGTGCTTGACCGGCAGCGCCGCTATTAATACGCTGTAGGACTAATGGAGACACTCTAGTGGAGACTCTGGGCCAGTTCGAACAGCTCGTGCTGACCGCCATTCTGGCGCTTGGCGACAACGCCTATGGCGTCACGATTCATGCCAAGGTCGAGGAACTGTCACGTCCCCGCAAGGTTGCGCGCGGCGCGGTCTATGCCACCCTCGACCGGATGGAGGACAAGGGGCTGATCGCCTCCTGGCTGTCGGACCCCACGCCCGAACGGGGCGGGCGTTCGCGCCGTCATTACCGGCTGGAGAAACACGGGGAGAAAGCGCTGCGCGAGGCGGCGATGACCGCCCAGCGCCTGATTCAGAGCATCGCGCAAGGGCTCAGTGAAAAGGGCCTGAGGGGGCTGGCATGGAAGCCGCCGCGCTGAACCGCTGGCGCGAGAGAACGGCGGAATTTCTGATCCCGCCGGGCGCGCGTGAAAGCGTGATGGGGGATTTGCGCGAAAGCTGCGCCAGCGAAAAGCAATTGCTGCGGGAGGCGATGCGGGCCGCACCCTATGTGATTTTCAGCCAGATGCGGCGCAACCTGAACCTGCCGGTTTTGATGTTGCAGGCGGGGCTGTTGTTCTGGAGCATGGCGCCGGTCCTGGCGGCGTGCTGTCTGCCGCTGCTTTTGTTGCGCGAGGCCTGGGCCCCCGTGGCGCGGCCCTCCCACCGCCAGGCGTTGCGCGGTGCGGTGCTGGTGTCGTTCGCCGGCGTGCTGCTGTTTTTGCTGCTGCCGCTGTGCTGGCCCGATGTGCGCGAGGGCCGTTTCATCGGCGTGGCCTGTTTCATGGTGGGCGCGCCCTTGTCGCTGTGCCTGTGCCTGGTACGCACGGGCTTGATCCTGGACGGCGACCGGCGCGACAGATGGCTGGGCTCGCGACTTTCCATGGCCGAGATGCGGCTGATGTGGCGTGAGCATCGCCGTGCCGTCCTGCGCCGCAACCGGCTGGAAGCCATGCTGCTGGCGCTGGCGGCAATGGCCGTGCCGGCGCTGGCGGTGAATGGCCGGGTGCTGAACCTGCTGGCGGCGATGTTCGCGGTGACGGCACTGTGGCTGGTGCTGGATGTGCCGCGGCGCGGGGCCGGCCAGGATTTCGTTTCCCTGCGCGCGGCCTACAGCCAGTCGCTGATCCATCAGCAGCAGTTGCGCGGCTTTCTATGGTGGTTGTGGCTTTCGCCTCTGCTGGTAATGTTTCAGGCGACGATGCCCAGCGAAGGCGAGGCGTCGCTGATCCTGGAAAACAATATGATCGCGGTTCTGCTCTGTTTCCTTGCCACCGCGCTCAACCGCGAAGGCGGCGGGCGGATGCGCGAGGAAGTCGTGGCGCTGTCGCGGCTGCGGGAAAAAGCGGCCTGACCCTTGCCGCGATTGACTAACGACATTTGTAGTAGTACTCTCGACGCCGATTTCCTGGAGCCGGGGAAATGCGCCGCGTCTGTCTTGGTCTGGTGTTCGTCGGCGGTGTGCTGATGGCCGCGACGGGGATGGCTGAGACGGCTTCGCCGCCGGTCGAAAATGTCATCGTCAATGGCCGCAAGGTGCCTGACCAGGAAATCCAGACCTTTGTGGAATCCCGCGCCGCGCCGACCTTCCGGCTGGGCAAGATGGCGCGCTGGGAAGACGGCGTCTGTCCCATCGCCACCGGCCTGAAGCCGGCGTTCCAGGATTTCATCGTCCAACGCCTAAAACAGACCGCCGCGAAGGTAGGCGCGCCGGTGAGCGCCGATCCGCATTGCCGAGCCAATATCGAGATCGTCTTCACCACCACGCCGCAGGCCTTGATGGACAATGTCCGTAAGGAGCACAGATATTATCTGGGCTTCCACTATAGCTCCCATCAGGCCGATGCGCTGGCCAAGGTCACCCATACCATCCAGGCCTGGTACACGACCCAGATTGTCGACGAGATGGGCATCCCCCATCTCGAGACGTTTCTGTCCGATGGCACCTGCGAAGCTCTCACGGACTTCTGCCCAACCACCTATCACACAAACGGCGCGCGGCTGGCGGATGGGATGCACTCCAGCTTCGCCCATGTGATCATTGTCGTGGACCCCGAAAAGCTGAGAGACTATGAGATCGGCGCGCTGGCCGACTACATCGGCTTTCTGGCGCTGGCCCAGCCGCGCGCGCAGGACGAATGCGAAACGCTGCCCACGATCTTCAATCTTCTGGTACCGGGATGCAAAGACGCTTCGGCGATGCGGGAAATGACCGACGGCGATCTGGGCTATCTGCGCGGTCTTTATCACATGACGGCGGACGCGCCGCTGTCACGCCAGGAAAACGAGATCGCCTATCAGATGAAGCAGGCGCTGCAGGGCCGCTGACAGGTGCACCCGCGAAGGCGCAAAGCTGACACAATCGGCACAATCCCGCCTGTTTCCATTCAGGCGCGGTTCAACGCGCGACAACTAGTTTCTTTCCAACGTGAACGGGAATTCCTTCCGTTCCGCAGTTGATGAGGAAACGACCATGTTTCGCAAAGCCTTGATTGGGGCCCTTATTGTGGCGCTGACCCCGGCGCTGGCCTTTGCCGCTCCTGCCACCATGACGATGCGGCATGAGCGGCCCGCCATCACCCACACCGTCAAGCTGAAGAAGATCCAGGTGGTCAAGAAGGTGAAGGCCGAGAAGATCCGGCTGATCCTGAAGCACCGCGCGGTCAAGAAGATGCGGGTGGTGGAGCATCTGAAGACGCACCGTACGCTGACGCACGAGATCTAATGACGCGATCAAACGGGGTTCTTGCGCCACACAGGCCCCGTCCCTGGCCGAGGGACCGGAGCTGCCACCCAGCTCCGGTCTTTCCGGTCATAACGACCAATGCAGCCAGGACGCCGCCGCGCGGGCGATGAAGTAAAGCCCCAGCACGGCGAACAGCGCCGACGCCGCATAATGGATCTGCTTCATGGGCAGACGGGTGGCGAAGGCGCTCCCTAAAAACACCACCGGTAGATTGGCGGCCAGCATGCCGGCGGTGGTGCCCGCCACGATGGCGGGCAGGTTGGAATAGCCCGCGGCCAGCGCCACGGTCGCGATCTGGGTCTTGTCGCCGATCTCGGCCACGAAAAAGGCGACCAGGGTGGTGAGAAACGCGCCGCGGCTGGGGATGTTGGTATCGCCGTCGAGCTTGTCGGGGATCAGCGTCCATCCCGCCATCACGATCATGCTGACGCCGACCGCCCCATCCAGGATCGCAGGCATCAGATAATGGCCGACCCACACCCCCACCAGGCCCGCCAGCGCGTGATTGGCCAGGGTCGCTAAAAGGATGCCGGCGGCGATGGGCCAGGGCTTGCGAAAATGGGCGGAGAGAAACAGCGACAGCAACTGGGTGCGGTCGCCCATCTCGGCGATGGCGATGGTGGAAAAGGCGATCAGGAAGACGTCCATGGCGCCCGCGGTTAGCACGCGCGATGGGGCAGTGTCACGCCGTCAGGCGACGCCGTCGAAATTGGGCGGTGTGACGGGGCTGGGCGCGCGGTAGAGCGCGGGAAAGCGCACCACATTGTTGGCGGGGGCGCGGCTCTGGGTGCGGATGGCGAAACCGTCGCCATGATGGCGCACCACCACACCGCCGATCTTGCCCAGGCTGACGCGCTCACCCAGCGGTGGGCGGGTCTTCGACCCCAGCAACATGCCATCCGGCGACATATCGAGGATGTCGCAAAGAATCAGCGAACCGTCGGGGCGCGCCACCATCACATTGCGGGTGGAAAGGCGGTCGCCACGGCGCAGCGGCAAGGGCGCCAGCAATTGGCGATCCCCCAGCGCGTGCAGCGCCCGCTTGATCACCGCACGGGTTTCGGTCGAGGTGTCGAACACCAGCCGCACAAAGGGCGCCGCGAAATGGCAGCGGGCGACGGCGAGCTTGCCGGTCTCGTCGCAGCCGAAGCCGGAAATGCTTTCGGGATGGGCGCCGGCCAGATGGATCGCCGCGCCCGCCAGCGACAGGTCCGCCGTCGAGCAGACGCTGAAACGGCCGCCGGCGTGATAGAGCCGGGCCGACATGGCGACAGCGAAGCGGCGGTGCGTGCGCCGGTCGTTGACGTGATAAAAATCCATGAAATCCATGAAAAGCGCCCCACGCACTCCAGAATGACATTTCTAACGTGAACGGCTTTAACGTCTCGTTGGGATTTGTGTCGAAATCCGGAACTTATCTTCAGCTTTGGCTAACCCTGAAAAGCCGCGGGCCCGCTTGCCCCGGGACTTGTCTTCACCACGCCAAAGGTGAGGAATGGGCGGGCCAAAACGGGGAACAGGTCATGGTGGAAGGGTTGATTGTGACGCCGAGCGCCCATGATCCGGCGCAGACCATGCAGAAGCTGATCGCGGCGGTGACCGAAAAGGGGCTCAGCGTTCTGGCCCATATCGATCATGCGGGTGCGGCGGCCAAGGCGGGACTGGCGCTGGCGCCCACTGATCTTCTGATCTTCGGCAATGCCAAGGGCGGTACACCCCTGATGCAGGCGCAACAGAGCATGGGCATCGATCTGCCGCTGAAGGCGCTGGTGTGGCAGGAACAGGACGGCCGCACCCTGTTGGGCTATAACGATCCGGCCTGGCTGGCCAAACGCCATGGCGTGGAAAACGATCACGTGATCGCCGTCCTGCGCGATGTGCTGGCGGCGGTGGCGGCGAAAGCGACCGCATAGGGGGACGATATGGGCTGGGAAGAAATCCTGCTGCGGCTGGGCGTGGCGGCGATCATTGGATCGGTCATCGGCATCAACCGTGAGATCCATCACAAGTCGGCGGGGTTTCGCACCATCGCCATCGTCTGTGTCGGCACCGCGCTGGCGGTGCTGGTGGCGCCGCAGGGCGGTGATGCGGCGTCCGCGTCGCGGGTGTTTTAGGGCGTGGTCACCGGCATCGGCTTTCTGGGCGCGGGTGTGATCGTGCATCACAGCCAGCAGCCGGAAACGGTAGAAGGCCTGACCACCGCGGCCTCGATCTGGACCGCCGCCGGGTTGGGCGCGGCCTGCGGGTTGGGCTATTGGCCGCCGGCGCTGATCGGCGCGGTGCTGATCGTGGCGCTGCTGGCCGTCGGCGGCCGCGTCGAGACAGCGGTGCGCAAAAGATTCGGCTAACGCGGCATGCTGACGATGCGGCAGGCGATGGGGATGTTCTCGTCCTTGTACCAGCTGGCGCAGATGCGGTGATAACCGTCGGCCACGGTGATCGGCGTGCCGGTGGCGGCTTTGCCCCGCACCAGCAGCACCGGCGACATCGCCTTGCCCTTTTTGAGCTTCTTCAGGTCGCCCACGACATGGGAATTCTCGCGCGCAAGCAGCGGCAGCTGGCTGGCGCGCAACAGATCCTTGGCCTTGTAGTGCACGGTGGGTGCGCGGCGCAGGGCGGCCACGATCTTCTTCACCACTGCCTCTTCCAGCACCAGGCTCAGATAGTCTTGCGCCGCCGGATAGTCATGCGCTTCCGGGCTGTTCTTCCAGATATGGTCGGTTGCCATGGCCTGATCCCTCTTCGACGTCGCTTTTGTAACCGCCGCTTTTGTACTTTTCCTGACGGCCGCGATCCAGTCTTCCGCGGACTGATTTTCAGTCAGTGCAGGCCGTCCATGAAAGCGTTCATTTCGCGCTCGACCTCGTCGGAGTTGGAGCGCCAGACGAAATGATCGGCATAGGGCAGCTTGACCACCTTGGCCTGGGGGTTCAGCGCCGAAACGAACGCCACCTGCTGCTGAACGGCGGTAAACAGCGCCTTGGCGTAAGCGCTGTCGCAGTTGGGCGCGCATTTGATCGGATAGGTCGCCAGGATCAGGGCCGGTGTCTGGATGGCGCCATACGGATGGGCGTTGCTGACAATGGCCTGGCCAGCCTGCACGCGGGGTGCGGGCGCCGCGGTCGGCGTGTCTTTTGCCGCCGCAAGCTGGCCGGCTTTGCTCTGCATGTCCTTGTCCAGGAAGGGCATGGTCGCCTGGATTTCCGCCACCAGAGCACGCGCGCGGGTGGGCGCAGGCGCGCTGCGCAGCTGATCCAGATCGCGGCGCATTATGGCTTCGATCACCGCACTGTCGCCCAAAAGATTGGTCGGATCGTAAAAGGCATAGCCATAGGCCGCATCGAGATAGATCAGGCCCGCGACGCGCGCAGGCTGGCGGGTGCCGATGGAGCTCAACTCCTGGCCGGCGACGGAATGACCCGCCAGCACCGGTTTTTCGATATGCAGCGCATCCAGCACCGCCAGCACATCGTCGCCCATGCGGTCGGCGTCGTAATTGGCGTCGGTGGGCGCGGGCCAGCTGGATACACCATAGCCGCGCCGGGTGATGGCATAGACATGATGATGGGCGGTGAACTTCAGCGCGAATTCGTCAAAGCAATGGGCGGTGAAGCCCAGCCCCGCCAGGAAGACCAGAGGCGGGCCGTTGCCGCCGCCACTTCCACCACCAAAGTCCAGCACTTCCAGCTTCACGTCCGGCGCCACGGTGACGAACTGGACTTTGTGGGGCGAGGGGTCGATGGCGTGCGCATTGGCTTTTGTGGCGCGTTCGAAGGTCAGCGACGTGGGGTCATGGCTGCCCCAGTCGCCGCTGATGGTCTTGCCGTCGGCCGACACGGTGCCGGTGAAGGTGCCCGGTGTGCGCACGGGGCGCATGGTCAGGGTGTTGCCGGCAAGGGTGACGATTAGGGGATTGCCGTTCAGGCTGCCGTCGATCTCGCGCAGGTTGTACCATTGACCGCCATAGACACCCCTGGTTTTGGCGAGGGTGAAGACATAGCGCGCGGTGGGCGTCTGCCAGGTGCCGAGGACGTCGGCCGCTTGCGCCGAACTCATGGCAATCAGGGGCGCAAACAGAAGAACAAGAAAGGCGGCAAGACGGACCATGCTGACACATCCGGGATTAGCGCCGGCGACGGTGTCGGTGTTCGCCGCGCGCGTCAAGCAGCCCCAAGCGCGGCCAGCAGCTCGGCCAGATGCGCGGCGAGCCGGTCGCCGTCTTGCCCGTTGAACAGGGTCTGATGGGCGCCCGGCATGGCTGTGACGCGGGAACGCGGCGCGATGTGACGCCAGCCCCAGCGCAGGCGGGCCAGATGATCCAGCGCCACATCCGCGCGCGCGGCATAGACCTGGACCGGGCCGTCATAAGTTTGGGGCACGTAGGTCTGCGCGTTCGCGAACATCTGCTCCATCAGGGCGAGGTGAGGGGCGGCATATTTGGTCATGTCGACCAGGTCGCCGACCACTTCCTCTTTGGGCGGGACAGGGCGGCCGCGCAATTTCGCCGTCAGCGCGGCAAGCTTGAGATGCGCGCGTTCGCCCAGCGCCCTGAACCGCACGCCACCCCGCACCAGCTTGTGCGCGGCGAGCCAGGCGGGGCTTTGCAGGGCGGTGTCGATCATCCGGGAGACGCGGCTGCCCGGCGGGAAGGCATGGTTCCAGGGGATTATGTCGATCACCACCAGCAACGCCACCGCGCGGCCGCGGGCTTTGAGCTGCTGCGCCATCTCCAGCGCGATGATGGCGCCGATGCTCCAGCCGCCCAGTGCGATTGGCCCCTGCGGGCGCATGGCGGTGATCGCATCGACATAATGGTTGGCAATGGCGGGGATGGAAAGTGGTGTGATCAGCCCGCCATAATCGGGGCTGCGGTTGGCCGGCGGAATCTGCAAGGAGAAGAAAGGCTGCTGCGGGCCGAGCTTCTGGGCCAGCGGCACATAGTCGGTCGCCTTGCCGGTGAGGGAATGGACGCAGAAGAAGGGGATGCGGTCGCCCTGGTCGTTCAGGGGAACGATAACACCATTTCCTTTGCCCAGTGTCTCGCGCCACGTGACATTGGAAAGGCTCTGCCGCAACTGGTCCAGCGAGGGCGCTGACATCGGTGCCTCCGGTGGCGGGCATCATCGGCGGGGCAGCGTTTCGGAAGGGTAAACCGTGGTGCTGTATTGACCGCTATTTTGCCGTCAAGCGGCCTCTAGGTCGTCCACTGGAAGGCCAGATAATAGGTCGTGGGGTATCCTACCGCCGGTCCATCGACGGCATACGCAATGCCCCCACGGCCACCAGAAAAAAGCAGGTGGTAGTGTTCGGTGAAATCATAAACCCCGCCCACATTGAAGCCGGTGGAGTCGCTGCGGCCCACCATGTTGGACGTCTGGTGAAAGGCCTCGACGCCCAGCGCCAGTTGCTCAGTCACCTGGCGCTGCAGCAGCCAGCCCATGAACCAGTAGTTGCGATTGCCGGGGCCGGGATTGATCCAGTAGCCGCCGCCGCCATAGGTCGTCCACTTGCCCCAGTCCTTTTGGATCCAGATCGGCAGGAACTCCTGCCAGTAGCCAGCGCCCAATCCACGGCTCGCATTGCCGGTCGGAATCTCGACCAGCGGAAACACGCCCACCTGGGGATACCAGTCGTCCTCGCCGGGATTGATGAAGCGGAGCTTGGTGCCCAGTTCGGTATCGCTCGGCCCCATCAGCATGCGGCCGCCGGGCTGGTCGTCATAGGCGAAGCCGCCGATGAAATGGAGCTGCAGGCCGGGAGCGGCGCCGTAATTCACTTCCAGGCTGGGACCGAGCCCGGTGGTATCGCCATGCCCGGTTGCGCCTGCGGAAAAGCCATAGACCTCCCAGTGACCCAGATCGACGGGCTCCGGATCATCGGTAATGAAGGGCGGCCCGGCCATCGCGGGCCGGACTGCGGCGGCGGTGAGGAGACAGGCTGTTGCAATCGATAACGCGGTCAGGTGGCGGAGCATGGTCAATTTCTCCCCAAGAAAATCTACTTGCCCTGAAGCAAATCCATGAACGGCGGAAAGGTGAGCAGGAGGGCCGCCGCAAACATGGCGATGGAAACGCACTTCACCATGTTCCAGTTCACTGTGCGTTGTGCCCAGACCCGGGCCAGAACGAGCCAGACCAGCAGCCAGACGATAATCGCCAGATCGGTGACCCCCGACAGCGGCCCGGTCGGCTTCCAGACATTCAGCGCGCGTGCGACGGGCGCAAAGGCATCACCGGCGAGCGCCAGGATGCCCAGAACAAAACATCCGATCGCCGACGACAGGATTGCGGCAGCGCCAGGACCGTTGGAAAGCGCAGCGGGTTGTGGGTCAGTCACGGTCGGCTCCCTTGAAAAGAACAATTTCGGCGCCGCCGCGTACAGGCGCATATTTGTTCAGCATGGCGCCGAAGCCGGCGGCGACCGCCGTCGCGAACAGGGCTATCGCGGCAAGCGCCAGAACCGTGTTGCGCAGGCTGCGGAAATTGGCGAGCTGCGCCCCATATTTCACAAAGACGTACGCAACCGTTGTCAGTGCGATCGGCGCGAACCAGGCGATATGCTCCTTCCATTCCATGCCCAGGCTGTGCCATCCGATCGTCAGGGGATTGGCCATCAGCATCCGTTGCGGATAGCCGGCAAGATCGATCGTCCCGGCCGGCGCGATGGCGCGATACCAGGGATATACGAGGTATGCTCCGGCAAGCACCGCCGCCCAACCGAGCGCCGCCATCACGATCAGGTACCAACCCACAAACCGCCGGTCGCGCTGGTTCCAGGCATGACCGGCCACCGATGACGAGTAGAGGCCGACAAAAGCGCCGCTGAAGGCCAGCAGAAGCAGCGCCCCAAAGCCCATGCCGTGCAGGACAGTCACCGCGTCCCGAAAACTGATTTCCATCCCGGCCCCGTGCGTTTTCTTGGTTTGATTTATTACGATTTTGTGACGGCTCTGGCCGGCTGGGCGAGACACCGCTTTGGCGAGCATCACTATCCTACTTGAATAATGAAAAGCGGAAAGTCGAAATGTTGTCTGGGCGGCAACCACTTAAATTTCTGCTGCTGTCGCTGCCGGTCAGTGCAACCCGTCCATGAAGGCGTCCATTTCCTGCTCCACTTGGGCCTCGTTGGAGCGCCAGATGTAATGGCTGGCATTTGCGATCCGCACGACCCGTGCATGGGGCGCGGTCTTTTCGAACAGGTCGGCGCGCGCGGCGTCCCCCGCCATGATCCGCTGCATGAAAGGCTTGTCGCAGTTGGGCTGACAGCGGCGCGGCATGGCAAGAATCGCCAGGATCGGCACGGGCGCGACACCATAGCGATGGGGATTGGTGATGATCTTGTCGCCGATCTGTTCCACCGGCTTTTCTACAATCGCCGGCGCGTCGGGTGCGCCGGCCAGCGTATCGCTGGTTTGCTGCAGCGCGGTCTGAAGATGGGGAAGCCGCGCCTGGACAGCGGCGATCAGGGCGCGCCACCGCGCCGGGTCGTTCTGCATGTCGAACATGCGGTCCAGGTCGCGGCGCACCACCGCGCTGTCGAGCGCGAGGTCCGCCTGGTCGGGATTGGCGAAGGCGTACTGGAACAGCGAGTCCAGATAAATCAGCCCGGCGATCTTTTCCGGATGGCGCGTGCCCACCGAGCTCAGCTCCTCTCCCGCGATGGAATGGCCGGCGATCACCGGCTTCTGGATATGCAGGGCGTCGATCACCGCCAGCACATCGTCCCCCAGCCTGTCGGCGTCGTAGTTCGCATCGGTCGGTGGCGGCATGCTGGAAGCGCCAAAGCCGCGTCTGGTAATGCCGTAGACATGATGCTTGGCGGTGAATTTTTCCGCTAATACATCGAATCCGTGCGCTGTGTCACCAAGACCCGCAAGGAAGATCAGCGGTGGTCCGCTGCCGCCCCAGTCCACCACCTCAAGTGTCACGTTCTTGTCTACCAGCACCATGCGGATTTGATGCGCCGTGGTGTCGGGCGCCGCCAGCGCGGGTATCGCGAGCAGAAGGCACAATAGCAATCCCGCCGTGTACCTCATGTAAGCCTCATTGGTCCGGCTGGGGCATGTCGGTGCAGTCGTGGCGGCCTTCCAGCTCGCACTTCTGCAGCTGCAGGTTCTTGTAGAGCATATGCGCCAGCCAGCCGACCGCAATCACCAACACGGCCACGATGAGGATGCCGACCAGATTGCCGCGTTTGCCTTTGGGGTCATTGGGTGAGTGGTCAGACTGAGTCATATACTGACTTTTATGCCGGTACGGCGGCCATTCCAACTGTCATTCCCGGCGAGCGCGGACGCAAGTGAGCGCTCGCCGGGAATGACAGGTGGCGCGTTGCTCCTATTGCGGCGTCAGCTTCAGCAGTTTGGAACCGACCGGGGTATTGTCGGTGATCGATCCGCCGCCGCTGTCGGTCAGCACATAGACCGCGCCGTCGGGTCCGACCCGCACATCGCGCACGCGCATATGGACGTCGGTCAGCAGCGGTTCTTCGTTCACCACCTTGTTGTTCACGATTCTGAGCCGCTCCAGCGAATTGCCGCGCAACATGCCGACCAGCATGGAGCCCTTCCATTCCGGGAACAGGTTGGCGTTGTACCAGGCCAGGCCCGATGGCGCAGTGGAGGGCGCCCAATAATAGGTGGGTTCCTCCATGCCGGGCTTGGCGACCTGCCCGTCATTCATCGGCGGCCCGGGATAGTCGATGCCGTGGGTGACCATGGGCCAGCCGTAATTGGCGCTCGCCTTGATCAGGTTCAGTTCGTCGCCGCCGCGCGGGCCATGTTCGACTTCCCACAACTGGCCGCTAGCGTCGAAGGCCAGACCTTCCTGGCTGCGCTGGCCGATGGCCCAGATCTCGGGCAGAGCTTCTGGCTGGCCGGCAAAGGGATTGCCCGGCGCCGGCTGACCGTCACGCGTGATGCGGATGATCTTGCCCAGATCGGTGTCCAGGGTCTGCGCCACGCGCCAGGGGAAAGAGCTGCCGGCATCGCGGTCGCCCACCGTCATGTAGATATAGCCATCCTTGCCAAAGGCGATGCGCCCGCCCGAACGCGTGCCGACACCGGAGCGCGCATCATTGGGCGTCTGGGGATGGTTGCGGAAGATGACTTTCACGTCGCTGAGCGAATTGGCCGCCTCGTTGAACCTGGCGCGCACCACATCCAGCCCGCTGATCATGCCGTGATCCCAGCCGAAGACCGTGAAGAAGATCTGGTGATTGCGGGCAAAGTCCGGATCGAGTGCGACATCAAGAAGTCCGGTCGCCGGCCAGCTCGGCGTCAGTCCGTCGAGACCCGTGACCGGCGGCGCAATGGTGCCATCGGGCGAAATCACGCGCAGCGCGCTGGGCAGCCGTTCGGTGACCAGGAATTTGCCGTCCGGCAAAAAGGCCAGCGCCCAAGGCGCGCGCAGGGCGCTGGTGATCTCGGTGGTCTTGTAGGGTCCCGTCTTGTGATAGGGCGCGCGGGTCTGTTCGGGGAAAGACGGATGATCGCGCTTGTTCTCGTTCGGCCGGCTGTCGATCGGCTTTCCTTCCGTCACCGCGGCATAGTCCGGCATGGGTGTGGCGACCGGCGGCAGGTCGCTTGGGGGCGCGGGCGGGGTCTGCGCCAGCGCTGTTGTGGAGAGGAGACAGACGGCGAGGGCGGCAAGACGAAGGTTCATGAGGTGTTTCCTTTTTTTCTCTTGTCATCCCCGGCCGAGCATCGCGACCGCGATGCGAGGGGAAGGGGACCCAGGTATCAAAGACTTATAGATGTCTCCCACCTGGGTTCCCTTCCCTCGCCACGCGAGGTCGCGTGGCTCGCCGGGAATGACAGGTGTGTTTGTTGCTCGGCTATCGTCCCTTGTTCAATACGGCAAGCAGCGGTTCCGGATTCTCATTGGCCGGGTTGGCGGCAAAAGCGTTCTTGGCCGCCATGTCTTTCGCCACACCGATGATCATCAGCTCCAGCGGTGCTGAGCCGGCCTTGAAGCTTTTGGACTGGCCCAGATCCACCGGAATGGCATCGCCCTTCTTGATCTGCACACTCTCGCCGTTCACCGTCACGCTGCCTTCGCCCGAGATCACATAATAGGCCTCGCTCATGTCGGCATAACTCGTCGTGCCGGTGTCGCCGCCCGGCGCAATCAGCTCATGATCGACATAGGCCCAGGGGGTGAAGAACACGCTGGGGCCAAGCGCGCGGCGGCGCTGCACCTTACCGCCGTTGGGGGCGGGTTTCAGCAGCGCTTTTTCCAGATGCATGGTGACGAATTGCGGGATCGGATCTTTGGGCGCACCCACCCGGTCGTCGCCCAGGTTGAAGGCGTCATACACTTTCGAGCTGCCGACATTGATGTTCATCCACTCCACATCGTGATCGGTCGGGTTGTAGATGGCGTGGCTGGAACCCATGCGGTCGGGCGCGCCGACCGTGCCTTTCAGCAGCGAGGTGCGGCCGTTGATGGTGAACTCGGCCTCGCCGTCGAAGATCACGAACATCTCTTCGCAGTGATTGTGGAAATGCTGGCCGATGCCGGAATGGGCATGCAGCACGCCGCGATGCAGGAAGAGTAGGTTGGTCGACAAGGTCTTGTCGGTCATCAGGGGGCCGAAATGCATGGTGCCGGCGCCGTCATGCACCGCCTTGAGCAGCGCCATCTTGCTCACGTCATAATGGGTGATGCGCGACGCCAAGGTCTGGGCGTGCGCGGATGTGGCCCAAGCAGATGTAATAAAGGCCGCGCCCGACAGAAGGGCGGCAAGGACAAGGCGTTTCATGGTGGCTCCCCGGGGCATGCTTTTGTGACCGCTCTCATAGCATGGGGGTGCGCCCGCGCCCAATCTCGCAGCCGCGAAATCCGGGCGATAGCCTTTTGGTCGACTTCACGGTTTCCGCGACGTGGAAAGCACGCACCGCGCTGGGCGACGCGACGGAAGTGTTTGTGAAATATGTCGGCGATGTCCGAAGGCTAAGACCGCCAGCCAGGTGCTGAACTTCGGCGGGCGCTTTACGCGTTTGCAGCAATTGGCTGTTCTGACCCTGCGTCAGCTGACAGGGAATCAGCAAGAAGAGGTCTGTTTCGCGTTTAAATTCGAGACTGCTTCTCAGTTACTTGTCCGACAATGTTGTAACTGTAAACAAGTTCGCGACTGTGGTCATCTGGCCCCATCCTGAGGGGGAGGATGTGTTGCGTGGGGAGTGGAGCATGGGCGCCAAGCTCTTCATTGGCGCGGCGCGCGATGGCGCGCTTTCAAAACAACCTGATTTGGAAGCGGACCTGGCGACCTGCGTGCGCCTGATCCGCGATTGGCCCGACTGGGTGGTGTTTTGCCTGGAAACCGAGAATCCGGTGATGGGGAAGATCGTATTGCGCCGCGATGAGGTCGCGCCGTTGCCGGCGCCGGAGTGACCACATGAACGAGGTTGAGATGTGGCGCGCGGCGGCCGAGCTTTTGACGGCCCATGGCGACTTGGCCGAGGCCGAGGCGCTGCGCCGCGCGGATGCGGCGCTGGACAGCGGCGACGTGGACGGCTTCAACCGCTGGAAGCGCGTGGCGCGGCTGGTCGTGGAGATGCAGTCCAATACCCCCGGCGGCGACGTCCACTAGCAGCCGGTTCGCACAAGCGCTAGATTCCCGCAAAATATACAAGAAGCGGGGCAGGGCACATGCGCACGACATTCTCTATCGCAATCGCCTTTACGGTATCGGGTTTTTGGGCGGTGCCCGCGATGGCGCAATCATCGCCCGGCTTCACGATCGTGCGCCAATCGCAATCCGCCAACATTTCCGAGCTGGGCGGTGAGCGCGGCGGGGCGCTGGAAGCCTGCACCAGCGAGATCGGCAAATACTGTGTCGGCAAGGAAGGCGGCGCCAAGAAGTGCCTGTCCGAGATTTCCGATCAGCTGTCGGGCGAATGCAAGACTGCGCTGGCTGCGCCGCCGCCGCCCGCACCGAAGGAAAAGAATCCGGTGCCGCGCTGCGCCCATTCTCCGCTCTGCTCGACCAATCGTGGCGGCGGCAAGCCGGTGGTGGACCGGGTGGTGTGGAACCAGACCGCCGGTTACACCTTCGCCTATGCCTTCGCGCTGCCGGCCGGTGTGAAGGGCGGCATCTCCGGCGTGGCGGTGGATTCGCACGACAATCTTTGGGCCTTTGAGCGCAACCAGCCCGGCCAGCCGCAGCTGTTCGAGTTCGATTCCTATCACAAGCTGATCCGCACCGTCAGTCCGGACGTGATCAACTACATCTTCAAGGCGCACGGCATCGCGGTGGATGCTGAGGACAATGTCTGGATTTGCGACGCCGACGGCTCGGTGGTGATGAAGCTGTCGCCCGAAGGCAAGCTCTTAATGACCATCGGCGCCCGCGCCAAACGCGGCGACTGGGATGAAGCCAAGGGCCAGCATCTGCTCTGGCAGCCGATGGATGTAGGCTTTGGCAGGAATGGCGACATCTACATCAGCGAAGGTCATGCCGATGAAAGCCCCAATGATGTGGATTCGGGCGATGCCACCAATACGGTCGGCGTCGCGCGCATCCTGCACCTGGACAAGACGGGCAAGTTCATCAACCAGTGGTACGGCAACAGCTGGGGCCCCGGGAAGTTCACCATGGCCCATGGCATGGCGGTGGATCCCAAGAATGGCGATGTGTGGATCGGCGACCGCGAACAGTACCGCTTGGTCGTCTATAGCGGCGAGGGCAAGTTCATCAAGACGCTGTCGATGAAGAACCTGACCTGCGCGGTCTATTTCGACCGCCATGGCGAGCCATGGGTGGCGACCGGCAATGACGGCCAGCTGATCAGGATCGATCGCGACGGCCATGTGCTGGCGGCGATCGGCAAGGGGCGCGGCCGCGAGGACGGCCAGTTCATGGAGACCAACTTCATGGGCCAGGATTCCGCCGGCAATATGTATACCGGCGACACCACCATTCCGCGCATCACCCAGATGGTGGCACCCAAGAGGTAATCCGGGAAAGGTCAGCCGCCGTTGTTTGAACGCTTCGGCACCGCTAGTCGGTGCCGTTCAGGAAGCGCAGGCCGAGATGGCCGTCGTGATACCAGGCGGTGACGCCCTCGAAGGCGCGGCCGTCGCCCATCACCAGCATGATGCGGGTGGCGGGCGGGGGAATGGCGTCGCACAGGATGCCGGCGCCGCCTTCGGAGATGTTGGTCACGCGGCAGGGCAGCGCCAGCTGTTCGCAGGGAATGATTAGCTGTGCGTCCTCGGCCACGCCGCGGCGGAGGCCCGCGCGGCGTTCATTCATGACGGGGACATAGCACAGAATCGACGAATCAAGGAACACAACACGCTCGCCGCACATTTTCCGTGCACAGACTAACGCCGGCCTCGTTAAGGATGGCTGAATTTGGGGCAGGCACGGCCCGGCGGCAGGGGGCCATCTGCGACGGGTCGCCGCGCCGGGCGTGCGAAACCGGGCATCGATCTGTTTGTTATCAAGCGGTTGCGCGGGAATTGCGCGCGGTCTGTCTCAGTTTTTCGCGCGTCTGTAACGACACTTCTCAGCTGTCGCCGTATTGAGGGGCAATCGCTGGTAGAGCGCATTAATGTAAGCGCTGACCTTTTTCGGCCTGCGGGCCCGATCTCTTGCGAGGAAGACGTTCATGCGCGTGTCAAAATCTGTTGTTGCCCTTTCATCGCTTCTGGCCATCGGCGCTGCCGTGCTTTTCACCGTTCCCGCGTCGGCCATGGTCGCCTGCAATCACGACGGCGACTGCTGGCGTACCGGTTCCAAGGTCGAATATTCCGGCGTGCTTCTGTCGTTCCATGACGACAGCTGGTGGGACGAACACAAAAGCGAGGCGCAGTATCACTGGCATGACGCCGACGCCGACCATCGCTGGGAGCACGGCTATTGGAAGGGCGGCAAGTGGGTTGGCGGCTACTGAGCCGCTGGCCTGACCTTGCTTAGGGCGCCGCTTAAGGCTCGCCGGGCTTGAATGCCAAGTCCCAGCCCGGCGGCAGGCCCTGGTTGGCCATCGCCATGGTCGAGGCCGCCGTCACATACAGCCCCTGCAGCACGGTCAGGTCCACGATCTGCTGGTCGTTCAGATACTGGTGCAGATGGTCGTAGGTCTCGTCCGAGACCGCATGCCTGGTGAACAGCTCGGTACAGAAGTCATAGACCGCGGCCTCGTCGGGCTGCATCGCGGCCGGCCGCATGTTTGCCTTCAGCTGCGCCAGGGTCTCGGCCGACACCCCGGCCTTGATCGCCGGATCGTAATGGGTGGCCCATTCCACCTGGCTGCGCCACAGCCGCCCCTGGATCATGATCGAGAATTCGCGCAGGCGGACGGGCACGGTGGACTGGAAGCGCACATAGTCCATCAGGTTGATGATCTGCTCGGCCGCCCGGGGCGAGCGCAGCCAGATGTGATAGGGCCCGGCGATGCCGATGCGGGAGAATTTCAGGATGCGGTCGGCGATGGGGCGCTGCTGGTCGTTGAGGCTCTCCACCGTCAATTCGGAAAAGCGCGGACCGGCCGCGCGGGTCACCGAGGTTGCGGCCATCCCGGCCACAAAGGCGGTTGCCACCGCGGCGGCGATGGCGGCGTTTTTTGCGATGCGCATGCGTTTTCCTCCCCAAGATTGGACCCAAAAATTGAACAGAGGCTATGCCGGAAAAGCGGGCCTGTTCAACAGGGCGGCAACGGGGCGCGCGAAGGCGATTTCCAGCACCGCGTCAGCCGCTCTTGGTGGCCGCCGGCTGGTCGCTCTGAAACACCTCCAGCCGCACATGCGCCAGGCCCTTGCGAAAGCCCAGCGCCCGGGCCGCGGCAGCAGACAGATCAATGATCCGGCTTTTGACATGGGGGCCGCGGTCGTTGATCTGCACTTTCACGACGCGTCCATTGGTGGTGTTGGTGACGCGCACGATGGTGCCGAACGCCAGGGTGCGATGGGCCGCGGTGAAACCCTGTTTGTCGTATCGCTCGCCATTGGCCGTGGCGCGGCCGTGGAAGCGCGTGGCATAGAGGGAGGCAAGTCCCTTCTCGGCGAAAACCGCCTCTTCGGCGGATGGCTGCTGTGGCGAAACCTCGGACGGCCGCATCGGCGGCGGCGGCGTGGGCGCCGGTTCGGCAGGCCGCAGCGGCGGCGGCGGTGTGGGCACTGGTGCGGCCGGCGGCGTGTGATGCGCGCAGCCCGCTAGAGCGAACAGCATCACAAGAACCGTTGCGCCGGTTGAGCGGTTCATTGCGGGCATGATGCCGAGGGGCTGCGGGCTCAGTCTCTCGCAAACAGCCAGGGCAGAACAAGAGCCGAGGCCAGCGCCGCCAGCAACTGGGCGGCGATGAATCCGGGGGCGGACGATGGTGCGATGCCGGCAAAGCTTTGGGTGAGCGCGCGTGCAATGGTGACGGCGGGATTGGCGAAGGATGTCGATGCCGTAAACCAGTAGGCACCGGTGATATAGAGCCCAACCAGCATGGGAATCGCGGCAGGCGCAAAGCGGACGCCCCCCGCGATGGTCAGAAGCAGGCCGAAGGTGGCGGTGAACTCGGCCAGCCATTGCGCCGGGCCGTCGCGCAGATGGGTAGAGACTTCGATCACCGGCAGCGCGAACATGGCATGGGCCAGCCATACGCCGGCGATGGCGGCCATCACCTGAATCACGGCATAGGCGATGGCCCGGGACCAGGCGATATCCTTGCGCAAGGCGAAATAAAGGGTGACGGCAGGATTGAAATGCGCGCCTGAAAGCGGCGCGAAGATGGTGATCAGCACCACCAGCACCGCACCGGTGGCCAGCGCATTGGCAAGCAGGGCGAGCGCGATGTTTCCGTCCGCCAGCCGTTCCGCCATGATGCCGGAGCCGACAACCGTGGCAAGCAGGATCAGGGTGCCGAGAAATTCGGCGGCCAAAGGACGGATCGTCTGCGGGCGGGAAGCCATCTCAGAGCCGGTTGCCGTTCACATCGATCAACGGTTCGCCGTCTTCCTTGTTGAAGGGGCCGAGCTGGCGGCCCGGAAGGATGTCGAGCACCGCTTCGGACGGACGGCACAGCTTCACTCCCAGTGGCGTCACAACGATGGGCCGGTTGATCAGGATGGGATGAAGGAGCATTGCGTCGATCATTTCGTCGTCACGCCACTTGGGATCGTCCAGGCCCAGTTCGTGGAAGGGCGTGCCCTTTTCGCGCAGCAGCTGGCGCGGCGTGATGCCCATTTGTGCGAGAAGCATCACCAGTTCGGCGCGGCTGGGCGGGTTTTTGAGATATTCGATCACGCGCGGTTCGACGCCACTGTTGCGGATCAGGCCCAGCACATTGCGCGAGGTGCCGCAGTCAGGATTGTGGTAGATGGTGATCATTGCTTCGCGATCCCTGCGACGTCCTTTTGCAACGTCATGCGGTCCAGACCGCTCATCTTCAGATTGGCGAACAGGCTGAGACGGCGATCCAGCATGCGATAGGTCTCGGCAAAGGCCAGCGCTATCTCGGCTGGCGGGCCTTTGGTTGCCGCCGGATCCGGCATGCCCCAATGGGCGGTCATCGGCTGACCCGGCCAGATCGGACAGGCCTCGCCAGCCGCGCTGTCGCAGACGGTGATGACGAAATCAAGTTTGGGTGCGTCAGGCGAGGCGAATTCGTCCCATGGCTTGGAGCGGAATGCGCTGGTGTCGTAGCCAAGCCGTTTCAGCAGATCAAGCGCGTGCGGGTTGACCTCGCCCTTGGGTTGGGAACCGGCGGAATAGGCATGGAAGCGATCCTTTCCGATCTTGTTGAGGATCGCTTCGGCCAGGATGGAGCGCGCCGAATTGCCGGTACAGAGGAAAAGAACATTGTAGGTCATGCGCGGCGTTTCTTCGACGGGCAGCAGCTGACGGCGTCGGCGAGCGGGGCACAGATTTCCGCGCGACCGCCGCAGCAGTCCTTGGTGAGGAACAGCAGCAGCGCGCTCATCCGCTCGAAGTCCACCGCATAGATGATGGAGCGGCCCTCGCGCCGGGCTTTGGCGAGGCCGGCATTCGACAAAACCAGAAGCTGCGCCGACATGGTGTTGGGCGCGGTACCCAGCTTGCGGGCGATGTCGCCCGCTGCCATGCCGTCAGGTCCTGCCTTCATCAGCAGCCGGAAGATCGCCAGCCGCCCGTCATGGGCGAGCGCGGACAGGCCGGTTATGGCGCGGGTTATATCCATAGTTCATGGAATATTGAAGCGTAGGGTGCGAGTCAATGTGGTGTGCCGTCATGGCGAAGGGCTTGCACGCGCGGGCCCGGTTTGCTGCTTCTCGGTAGCTCAACTGGTGTCAGCGAATGACCGCTTTGGGGGTGAAGGGGACATTCGGCTGACCGGGGCGGAATGGCCGCTTCTGACCGAGGCTGTGTGAAAACGCCGTCTGAGTTAGAATCCGGAGTGATTTTCTTCGGGGTTTGCGATGGGACGCTTTGTTGAGGGTGAGGATCGCCGGCAGGGCGTGCTGCTTCCGGAGTTTCTGGATGATTACGTGTCTGAGGAGAACCCGGTC
>Ga0182024_10002316_pt1 | contig 47554 bp, 42 predicted proteins | sample P32metaG_FD_120480 | JGI IMG/M metagenome (GOLD analysis project Ga0182024, IMG submission 120480) | Permafrost microbial communities from Stordalen Mire, Sweden - P3-2 metaG (Illumina Assembly) | ecosystem: Environmental > Terrestrial > Soil > Wetlands > Permafrost | place: Sweden: Stordalen... | reverse complement strand
GCGATATGCTCGCGCATGCTGCCGGCCGAGCTCACCGAGATAAGCTGCTCGACGCCGAGCTGTTTCATCCCCCAAAGATTGGCGCGATAGTTCAACTCGGTCGGCAGCAGCCGATGGCCCCGGCCGTGGCGCGACAGGAAAACGATTTCGACTTCGCCAAGCTGGCCTCGATAGTAGACGTCGGACGGTTGTCCGAACGGCGTCTCTAGAGCTAGCTCCTCGACCCGCTCGAGTCCGCTCATTTGGTAGAAGCCGCTGCCTCCGATTATGCCCAGTACTGTCTTCGCCATGCCCGAATCCGTTCCAACTATCCTTCCGCGTACTTACCCGCCCGCTGGTTGATTATGCAGGATGCGCAAGCGAACGTCTCTGACATTTAAGTGCCACGTATGCGGGCGCCCGATGCCTGAGGCGATCGAACGTTCCCTTGGTGTAGCGCCGGCCTGAGGCCAGCCTGATCGAAACTTTCCCCGCGCCACTATGGCACCCCTTATAACGTGGCCCTGGCTGCCGAAGGCTTCATTGCTTCGATGCATCCACATTGTGGAACGCCGGATCCGCATCGCCGAGCCGTCTTCTTTCATTGCCGCGACGCCGTCGCTGCATTGCGGAGTCGCGGCGCCCTTCATTGCGTCGCAGCGCCGATGCGATCATCTCGCTACGAAGTCGCGACCTGGTTTCGTTCCGCATATAACTGTCCGCACGCCGCGGCGATATCGCGGCCGCGGCTTTCGCGAATAGTAGCGGTCAAGTTACCCCGATGCAGGATCGCTTGAAAGCCTTCCACCCGCTCGCGGGAACTGGGTGCGAAAGGGGAATCCGGGAACGGGTTAAAGAAGATCAGGTTGACCTTGGCCCGCAATGGCCCGAGCATCCTGGCCAGTCGCCGTGCATCGTGGGTCGAATCGTTGACACCGGCGAGCATCACGTATTCGAAGGTGATGCGCCGCCGCCGCGCGATCGGGAGCGCCTTGCACGCGTCGATCAGAACGTGCAGCGGATAGCGCAAATTGATCGGTGCAATACGATCGCGTACCTCGTCGGTGGTGGCGTGAAGCGAGACCGCCAAGTTCACCGGGAAGTCGGCGAGCAGCCGATCCATCGAGGGCACCAGCCCGACGGTTGACACCGTGATCCGTCGCGGTGAAATTCCGAGGCCCCAATCGGACGTCATAATCGTCAGCGCGCGATGGAGCCGCGGGTAGTTCGCCAGCGGCTCGCCCATGCCCATGAAGACGTAGTTCGTGAGGATCTCTCCAGGGTCCAGTTCGCTGCGCGCCACCATCAACTGGCCGAGGATTTCGCTCGCAGCGAGATTGCGATGGAGTCCCATGCGAGCGGTCGCGCAAAATCCGCAAGCCATCGCGCATCCGGCCTGACTCGAGATGCACAGCGTTGTGCGTCTCTCGGTTGGGATGATCACACTTTCGATCTCTTCGTTATCGCGAAGCCGGATCAGCAGCTTGCGCGTCCCGTCGCTGGAACGAGCGACGAGGGCTCGCGCGATCGAACTAATGCTAAAGTGTTCTTTTAGTTTTTCGCGAAACGCTACTGGGAGATCGAGCATCGAGCCGAACGACTCGGCTCCTCGAGTCCACACCCATCCCATGATCTGTCGTGCCCGGAACGTGCGCTCCCCGTCCTGGAGTACAATCGTTTCCAGTTCCTCAAGCGTGAGATCACGCAAGTCTTGTTGTGGTATCTTCGGCAAAGCCTCTTCAGGTGCCTGCGGCAGGCCTTGAATAAGTGCCTTCGGCAAATCTTGCTTGATCGCGGCGGTGGAACGAGCGGTCGGTGCGTGGAGCTGACTCACGCCGGTCATTATAAACGTTTCATCGGATGATCGAAGCCGCGCCGATCGGTATTTGCTCGGGGCAATGAGACTTAGCAGCCCGTGCCGTGGCGAACGCCAATCGTCAGATGATTGAAGGATAGTGCCCCGAGGGCGAAGCCCGCATCTTGCCCAAAGGGAAGTCCAGTCCGAAAAATCGGGTCAAGACTGTTGGGCTGCTCAGTCCTAAAAGTCAGGTCAAGGCTGTTGGGCCGCTTGAAACCTCGGTGAGGTTTCAGAAAGGCTTACGGTTTCGAGTTCCTCAACAACTCTCCCTTCAATCTGCGAGTTCGAATCTCAAGCAAGTAGTTCGAGGCCGCGGAAGAAGAACGCGATCTCCTGGGCGGCGGTCTCGGGTGCGTCGGAACCGTGAGTCGCGTTTTGCTCGACGTTCTGCCCGAAGTCTTTGCGAATCGTGCCGGGAGCCGCCTTAGCCGGATCGGTCGCTCCCATCAGATCGCGCCAGCGCTTGATCGCGCCATCTCCTGCCAGCACCGCAACGATCACCGGTCCTGAGGTCATGTAATCGCACAACGACTTGTAGAAAGGGCGCTCTTGGTGAACCGCGTAGAACGATTCAGCTTCGGCGCGCGTCAATTGCGTAAGGCGCAGCCCGATCACGCGCAAGCCACTCGCCTCGATTCGCTTGAGGATGTCGCCGGTCAGGTGCCGCGCGACCGCGTCGGGTTTGAAAATCGCGAAGGTTCTTTCCATGAAAATAATTATCTAATGTTTTACTTTAATTTGAGTCAAGGCGATGCCAATTTGCTTCCGGATGTTCACGCCGCCTTGCTGTCGAGGAGATTCTTCATTGTGATACCGAGTTCGGCCGGGCTCATCGCGACTGCGATATTGGCCGCCATCAGCGCCGCTATTTTATCGGCTGCAGTGCCGCGTCCACCGGAGATAATCGCACCCGCATGGCCCATCCGGCGCCCCTTCGGCGCGGTCTGTCCGGCGATGAACGCGACTACTGGCTTCTTAAAGTTTTCCTTGATATATTGAGCCGACTCTTCTTCGGCGCTGCCGCCAATCTCGCCAATCATGATGACCGCGTGAGTGGCCGGATCGTCGTTGAAAAGCTTCAGTATTTCGATATGACCGCTGCCGACAATCGGGTCTCCGCCGATTCCCACGCACGACGACTGCCCGATGCCGAGCTGGGTCAACTGATAGACCGCTTCGTAGGTTAATGTGCCCGACCGCGAAACCACGCCGACATTGCCGGGCTTGTGGATGTATCCGGGCATGATGCCAATTTTGCATTCGCCGGGAGTAATCACGCCGGGGCAGTTGGGTCCGATCAGCCGGCTCGCGGTACCCTGCATGTAGCGCCGGACCTTGACCATATCGAGCACCGGCACGCCCTCGGTGATGCAGATGACGAGCTCAATGCCGGCGGCGACGGCTTCCAGAATCGCGTCAGCGGCAAACGGCGGCGGCACATAGATGACCGTCGCGTTGGCGCCGGTCGCCTTGCGCGCCTGCTCGACCGTGTCGAAGATCGGAATCCCTTCAAAGTCGGTACCGCCCTTGCCGGGAACCACGCCGCCGATCATCTGGGTGCCGTATTCTTTGCAGGCGCGCGTATGGATTTGGCCCGTAGCGCCGGTGATGCCCTGGGTCAGGACGCGGGTGTTTTTGTTTACGAGGATGCTCATCTTGCTTGTGCCCGTTACCTAGAGTGACTGGCCAATCGCCTCGACCACGCGCCGGGCCGCGTCGGCCATGTCGTTGGCGGAGATCACCTTGATGCCGGAGTCCTTGAGAATTTGCTTGCCCTTGGCGACGTTGGTGCCTTCCATCCGCACCACCAGCGGGATGTTAAGCTTGACCTCGCGCGCCGCGTCAACGACGCCCTGGGCTAGCACGTCGCATAGCATGATGCCGCCGAAGATATTGACCAGCACCGCCTTGACGCGTTCGTCAGACAGCAGGATGCGGAAGGCCGCGGCGACCTTTTGTGAGTTCGCACCGCCGCCGACATCGAGGAAGTTGGCCGGCTCGGCACCGTAATACTTCACGATATCCATCGTCGCCATCGCGAGTCCCGCGCCATTGACCATACAACCGATATTGCCGTCGAGATGCACGTAGCTGAGGTCGTACTTGGAGGCTTCAGTCTCGGCCGGATCTTCTTCGTTGGCGTCGCGCAGCTCGCGGATGTCGGGATGGCGGAAGAGCGCGTTGTCGTCGAAGGACATCTTGGCGTCGAGGCAGATGACGTTGCCGTCCTTCGTCACGACCAGCGGATTGATTTCGATGAGCGAGGCGTCGGTCTCGATAAACGCGCGATAGAGCGCCGCGATCAGCGTGCTGAACTGCCCCACCTGCTTGTCGCGCAGGCCAAGCGCAAAGGCGATTTTGCGCGCCTGGAACCCGGCGAGACCAATTACCGGATCGATCGGCTCGGTGAGAATTCGTTCCGGCGTCTTGGCTGCTACCTCTTCGATTTCCATACCGCCCTCGGTGCTGGCGATGACCGCGACGCTTTCCGCCTTGCGATCGACGACCATGCCGAGATAGAGCTCGCGGGCCACTTCACTGGCTTGCTCGAGGTAGACGCGCCGCACGATCCGGCCGTCGGGTCCGGTCTGATGTGTCACCAGCGGCTTATCGAGAATCTTTGCGGCGAAATCTCGCGCCTCTGACGCACTGGAGATCACTTTGACCCCGCCGGCCTTACCGCGGCCGCCCGCGTGAATCTGTGCCTTGATCACAGCCTTGGGCTGTCCCAGCAACTCGAACACCGTCGCGGCTTCCGCCACGGTCGAGGCCGGCTGCCCCTTGGGCACCGGGACGCCGAAACGGCCGAGAACCTGCTTGGCCTGAAATTCATGGATATTCATGCGCTACCTTCGAGCGAAATCGTTGCGTCTGTCTATCATCGAGGAATCTACGGCATCACGCGCCGAGAACCTTGTCCATCGCGTCGACCAATTCACGCACATGCGCGACCGAGGATTCGAACGCCTTCTTCTCCGCGGCCGTCAAATCGATCTGAACGATGCGCTCGACGCCGCCGCCGCCGATCACTACCGGCACGCCGGCGAAGAGTCCGTCGACGCCGTATTCGCCCTCGAGGTACGCCGCCGCCGGCAGCACTTCCTTGCGGTCGAGAATAAAGGCCTCTACCATTCGGAAAACCGCGGTGCCCGCCGCGTAATAGGACGAGGTCTTCATCAGGTTGACGATCTCGGCGCCGCCGTTACGGGTGCGTAACTCGATCTCTTCGAGGCGCGGCCCTTTGATCAGCTTGTCGACCGGCTGTCCGCCGACAGTGGTGTAGCTGCGCACCGGCACCATGTCGTCACCGTGGCCACCGAGTACCATTGCATTGACGCTGCTGACTGAAACGTCGAGTTCGGCCGCGAGAAAGGTGCGATAGCGCGCGGAATCGAGCACTCCGGCCTGTCCGACGATGCGACCCTTGGGCAAGCCGGTCACGCGCTTGAGTTGCGTCACCATCGCATCAAGCGGATTGGTCACAGCGATTATGAAGGCGTTGGGCGCGTGCTGCTTGATAGCCTGGCCGACGGTGTTCATGACGGCTGCGTTGGTCTTGAGCAGGTCGTCGCGACTCATCCCCGGTTTGCGCGGGGAGCCGGAGGTCACGACGATACAGTCCGCGCCCGCGATATCCTTGATCTCGGTCGTGCCGATTACGCTCACGTCGATACCGAGGACCGGCGCGGACTCGAGCATATCGAGCGCCTTGCCCTGCGGCAGGCCGTCGATGATGTCGTAGAGTACGATGTCGCCGAGGCTCCGCAGGAAGCACAGATGAGCACAAGTGGCGCCGACGTTGCCGGCACCGATGAACGCGATTTTTTTTCTGGTTGCCACGGGTTCTATCCGATCAATCCGGTTAATCTTTTCACTCCGATGCCGGCGACGATCCGCCACCGCATCAAGCGATACTTATATCTTCGCGGTTGCCACTTGCGCAAATCTTCTGCAAGTCGCGAGCGCCGGAGCATCCCATTCCGACGACGCCGCTTCAAGCTGGAATGGAATATCAACCCTATCGGCGGATGTGAAGCTATCGTGAAAAATCTCGCCGGAGTACGCGCGCGATTAGCGGGGATCTCGTCGCACCGCCGATCGATGCTGGGCAGCGCGGACGTATCAGTCGGACGAACGAATTCACATTCTTGAAACGGCTTTTGTAGGCGAGCGTCATAACATGCTAGAGGATTTATAAATCCTCTCCAGGAGGTTCAACCATGGCAACCGATCTCGAAGCACGCGTGCGCGAACTGGAAAATATAGTGCAGGACCTGCGCGATAAGGAAGCGATCCGCGACCTGCGCTACCGCTACCACGAGTACGTCAATGAGGGAAAATTCGCCGACATCCCCGGCTTATTCACGGCCGACGGCGAGCTCGACTTCGCCCATCTTGGAAAGGCGAACGGGCACAACGAGATCGCGAGCTTCTTCGGGGCGCTCAACCGCACCCCGGTGGCCGGTGAAAAGGAGCGCCCACGCATCACCTGGGTCAAGCAATTCATTCACAATCATACGATTAAATTGAACGGCGATCGCGGAGAGGGCTTTGCGTACCTCGAAGCGAAACCGATTTATAACGGCGAGGCGTTCCTGGTCGCGGCCCGCTATGACGACGAATACGTGCGCCAGAACGGCGAATGGAAATTCAAGAAGATGAGCCTGGTGCCCTACTTCATGGTGCCGTTGAAGGAAGGATGGGCGCAGGAGGACCGCCTGAAAATGCGCACGCATTAGAGAAAGGCCGGAGCGATTCTCCACCCCGGCCGTAAGCTCTTCCGCGGCACGACGCCGGCCGGCCACCCGATTGACAGTTACATATTGTCGATGATGGCCTTGCCGAACTCCGAGCACTTCAGCAGCTTCGCCCCACTCATCTGGCGTTCGAAATCATAAGTGACGGTCTTGTTCGCAATAGTCTTTTCCATCCCGCGGATAATACCGTCGGCCACTTCCTGCCAGCCCATATGCTCGAACATGAGCACGCCCGAAAGGATGACGGAGCCCGGGTTGACCTTGTCCTGATTCGCATACTTGGGCGCGGTGCCGTGAGTCGCCTCGAAGATCGCGTGGCCGCTGATGTAGTTGATATTGGCGCCGGGCGCGATCCCGATACCGCCGACCTGCGCCGCCATCGCGTCGGAGAGATAGTCGCCATTGAGATTCATGGTCGCGACGACGTCGAATTCGTCGGGCCGCGTGAGAATCTGCTGCAGCGTGATATCCGCGATCGCATCCTTAACCAGTAACTGCCCGTCCGGCGGATTACCGCCGCAATCGTCCCATCCGATCGCCTTGCCTTTATATTCGCGGCGGACCAGGTCGTAACCCCAATCGCGGAAGGCACCCTCGGTGAACTTCATGATGTTGCCCTTATGCACGAAGGTCAGGCTCTTGCGCTTATGGGCGAGCGCGTAGTTGAGCGCCGCGCGGATCAGCCGTTCCGAACCCTCGCGCGAGACCGGCTTGATCCCAATGCCCGAGGTATTGGGGAAGCGGATATTCTTGACTCCCATCTCGTCCTGCAGGAACTTGATGAGCTTCTTCGCCTCGGCTGATTCGGCCGCCCATTCGACGCCCGCATAGATGTCCTCGGTGTTCTCGCGAAAGATCACGGCGTCGAGTTTTTCGGGATGCTTGACTGGACTCGGCACGCCGGCAAAGTACCGCACCGGACGCAGACAGACGTAGAGGTCGAGCAGTTGGCGCAGTGCAACGTTAAGCGATCGGATGCCGCCGCCGATCGGTGTGGTCAGCGGCCCCTTGATCCCAACCAGGTATTCCTGGAACGCCTCGACGGTCTCATCGGGCAGCCAGCTTTTCCATTGATTAAATGGCTTCTCGCCCGCAAAGACCTCCATCCAGGCGATCTTGCGCTTGCCGCCGTAAACTTTTTCCACCGCATGGTCGAAGACGTACTGCGAGGCGCGCCAGATGTCGGGGCCGGTACCGTCGCCTTCGATAAAGGGAATTATCGGGCGGTCGGGAACACTGAGTTTACCGTCGACCAGCCGAATTTTTTCACCGTCGCCGGGAACCTTGATATACTTGAACGCCATCTGTTTAATGCCCGCTTTGTGACGAGGAATTTGCGCTCCGCATAGGCCAATCCGCCCGTTGGGACGCCGTCAGTAGCGCCACATCATATATCAAAGTTCCCCGATTGCCAGTAGAACTCCGCCGTCGCTCATTTGCCTTGGACCTTTGGTAGTGCGCTTGCGAATCAAGCCGCCGCGATGTTATCGAGACCTCAGACAGGTTGCGATAATTGGCGGGGTTACATCGATGGATTTCAGATTTACGCCCGAGGAAGACGCGTTTCGCGCGAAGATTCATGCGTGGCTCGAACAGACTACGCAAGCGGTGTTCGGCCGCGGCCAGGACGGTGCTGGCGCGAGCCTGGTCGACGTCGGCGACGACTCGCGTTGGCAGCGGCTCAAGAATTACCATCGCCGGCTCTTCGAGGCCGGCTACGCAGCGCTGCATTGGCCCAAACAATATGGCGGTGGCGGCGCGACTCTGATCGAACAGGCGATTTACCAGGACGAGGCCCTGAGCTTCGGTATGCCGCTCTACGGATGCAACCAGCTCGCCATCGATCGCATCGGGCCGACCCTGATGTTCATGGGATCGCAGGCGCAAAAGGATCGCTACCTGCCCAAGATGCTGACGGGCGAAGAGATCTGGTGTCAGGGCTATTCCGAACCTAACGCGGGTTCTGACCTCGCGGGCTTGCAGACGCGAGCAGTAGTGGACGGCGATTCATTTGTCGTCAATGGGCAAAAAGTCTGGACCAGCCTCGCCCATCGCGCCGATTGGCAGGTGCTGCTCGTGCGCACTGACACCCAGGCGCCCAAACACAAGGGCATCTCATATCTGTTAGTGGACATGAAGAGCCCCGGAATCACGGTGCGCCCGCTGGTCCAGATCACCGGGGATGCTGGCTTCAACGAAGTCTTTTACGATAACGTCCGCGTGCCGAAGGAAAATATCGTCGGCGAGATCAACCAGGGCTGGCAGGTCTCAATCGCGACGCTGATGTACGAGCGCGTCTCAGGTGGCACGCGCCATCCAGTCGAACGCACGATTAACGAGTTGCTGGAACTCGCAAAGCAGGTCCGCTTCGAGGGGATGGCCGCATATCAGCATCCGTACGTGCGCCAGAAGCTCGCACAGTTCGCGGTCGAAGCGCGATGTCTTCGCCTCAGTCGCTATCGATCGTTGACCTCGCAGCTCAAGGGCAGGATTCCAGGCCCGGAAAGTTCCTTTGGCAAGCTCTTCGCGACCGAGCTCAACTTGCGTGTCGCGATGTTCGCCGACGAATTGCTCGGCCCGTATGGCACGCTTGAGAAGGGATCGCTCGGCGCAGTCGAGGGCGGCCGCTGGTCGCAACGCACACTATCGGCACGTGCTCTGACGATCGCGGCCGGCTCCAGCGAGATCCAGCACAACATCATCGGCGAGCGCGTCTTGAAACTCCCCAAGGGCTGATGCGGAGTTGTTGCGGAACTCAAAACTGTAAGCTTTTTCTGAAACCTGATAGTGGGTGGTTCCTCCGCGCCAAATGTATAACCACCGTGCTTACTCGCTCACAGAAGGTCTCATCGATAAACGTCGCAAGACCGATTGCCTCTTGGGACCAATCGAAAGTGCAGTCCCAAGGACCAGCCCAAGACCGTCTGGCTGCTGGTCGATCACCATGAGGGTTTTGAAGGGCGCAGCCCGCATCCTAAACAAAAGGGAAGTCCAGTCCGAAAAGTCAGGTCAAGACTGTTGGGCCGCTTGAAACCTCGCGAGGTTTCAGTTTCCTGAAAACGTACAGTTTTGGGCTCCTCAACAATTCTCCTCTTCTTGACCGGGAGCCGGAAAGAACTTAGTAGTTTGCGCTCTTCAACCATCTTTCCTGGATCCATGCCCGGTGACTATGCCGTCGCGAACACCGCATAAGCTCCGCCTGATTTTCTCCACCGCGTCGAGCGCGGAGCAGGCGGCTTCGATCGCGCGCACACTGGTCTCTGAACGGCTTGCCGCATGCGTTAATATCGTCGGACCGATGCGTTCGATTTATCGCTGGCGCGACGCGATCGAGGACGCCCGCGAATTCCTCCTCATCATCAAGACGCGCGCGACGCTTTACATCAAGGTCGAGAAACGGATTCGCGAGCTCCATACCTATGGAGTTACCGAAGTGATCTCGTCGAATATAGATCGAGCATCGCCGCCCTACGCGAAGTGGATGCTTGAATCGACGGGACCCCCGCGCAAGAAGTGATCTTCTAATGCGATACCGGCGACATTCGCGAAGGTGCCCACTGGGCTACTCCACCGGTTCACTAGCCTGTAATGTGTGGTCGGCCAATTGAGCTTCAAGTCTCATCAGACTCCTTCGCACGCAGCACTTATTTATTGTGAAATTATCGCTCGTGATTGTCGCACTGAACGTTTGGATGTTTTGCGGATATTCGCGCTGATTAAAGGACTGACGGCACGATGAGCGGATTCGTCGCGTACAGCGGACCGCGCGCGGGCCGGCCGCGGCCGGCGGCACCCACCTCGGTATGGCATGCGCTAGCGCATCGAGTGTTCTTCTGGCTCTGGATCGCAGCGCTGGTGTCGAACGTTGGCACTTGGATGCAAAATGTCGGTGCAGCGTGGCTGATGACTTCGCTCTCGCCGTCGCCGCTGCTGGTCGCGCTCATCCAGACCGCGTCGAGTCTTCCGATCCTTTTACTTGCGCTACCGGCCGGTGCGCTCGCCGATATCGTCGATCGCCGCAGATTATTGATTATTTCCCAGGCGCTGATGCTTGCCGCGGCCGGCGCTCTGAGTTGGCTCACAATCCTTCATTTGACCACCCCAATACTGCTGCTCGTGCTGACCTTTGCACTGGGCCTGGGCTCGGCGCTCAACGCGCCCGCGTGGCAGGCGATGATTCCGGAACTAGTGCCACACGATGATCTCACTGCGGCGATCGCCTTGGGCGGAATCAATTACAACGCCGCACGCGCCATTGGTCCCGCGCTCGGTGGAATGGTGGTGGCGTGGGCCGGTGCAGGCGCGACATTCGCGCTGAACGCCGTCTCGTTCCTGGCTGTGATCGCAGTGCTTTATCAATGGGAGCGAGCGCCGCGTGCGAGCCTGCTGCCTACCGAGCGGATGCTGGGTGCCATGCGCGCCGGACTTCGGTACGTGCGCTATGCGCCGGCGCTGCGCGCCACGCTGGTGCGAACCGGGGCGTTCACGCTCGGCGGCAGCGCCGTATGGGCGGTGCTGCCGCTGGTCGCCCGCTTCGAGCTGGGACTCCAGGCGTCAGGCTATGGTTTGCTGCTCGCATGCTTCGGCACCGGCGCGATCGTGGGCGGCGCTTTCCTGCCGCGCCTCGCGCAAATCATCTCGCGCAACGCTCTGAGCGGAGTTACCTCCGCAGTCTTTGCAATAGCGATGCTCGCGCTGTCGCGCACCACCGGCATCGTAACTGCGTGTGTGGTCATGGCGGTCGGCGGCGCCGCCTGGACGATGACGATGTCGCTCCTCAATGTCGCCGCGCAGCTTTCAGTTCCGGGCTGGGTGCAGGGGCGCGCGCTGTCCTGTTACCAGATCGTTATGCAAGGGGCGATGGCGGGTGGCAGCGCGTTATGGGGTTTCACTGCGAGCGCTATGGGAGTGCGGGCGTCGCTCTTGCTTTCCGCGATTGCGATCGTCATTGGATTGCTCGCGATGATTCGTTACCGGCTGGCCGGTGACGGCGAACTCGTACTGGACCCTGCGCCGCCTTGGGCAGCTCCGCAGCCCAGCGGCGAAATCAATCCGGACAGCGGCCCGGTCCTGGTCACCATCGAATATCTAATCGAGCCCGAACGCGCCGCCGAGTTCGCGAACGCGATGCAACCGCAGCGGCAAATTCGGCTCCGCGACGGGGCAATTTTCTGGGGCCTGTTCTTCGACACGGCCCGCCCCGGACGCTTCGTCGAGTACTTCCTGGTCGAGTCATGGTTGGAGCATCTGCGCCAACACGAGCGGGCGGTCATGTCTGATCTTGAGGTGCAGCAGCGGGCACGATCGTTTCATATCGGCACGTTGCCGCCGATAGTCTCGCATCTGCTGTCCGCCGAGCGCGTCGACGAATTGAACGCGGAGTTCTTTGCCCGCGCCGCTGCCGAGCCTTTGCAGACCGGCCGCGCCTAGCATCGCGCGTCAACCATGATGGGATTTTTTCAGCGCTAAACCCGCATCTTTACCAAAGGGAAGTTTGCAATTTCAACGACGTTTTATTATCCAGACAACTTACAGTTTTGAGTTCCTCAACAACTCTTCCCTTCTCGACGGGTCTACCATGAGCGCACAATTCCGCAAACGCTCGATTTTATAAACGCACGATTTCACAAACGACTGGCGGCTGGGGTTGTCTATACCCGAATACCAACACACGATTGACTGAGGGCATCGACATGAGAACCCTAAGCGGCATCGAACGGCAACCAGGAATTGGGCCCGGTAAATTTGGAATCGAGATGAGCACGAATGAAGCGACGGCCGTCGGTGGGCACGTCAAATATGCCGCCGGTAGCGGGGCGCCGGCGATCGGGATTTGAGACACGCGAATACTAACAGCGGCGAAGCGACTGCGATCGGCGGTCAAGTTATATATTTGGCCAGTGGCGAAGGCACCGGCGAACTAACCGTCAATCGCGCCAGTTATGGATCCAGCGGAAGGGGCGCGCGCGTGGCCTTCACAATCGCCGATTCGCCATTCGGTCGAATCCTGATCGCATCGACGAAGACCGGCGTCTGCTGGCTCGGCATCTGCGATTCCGACTCACGACTCGAGGCCGAGCTGCGCACCGACCTGTCCGCGGCGGAGATCTCACTGGCCGACCTGCCCACTGTGCAGACCTCGCGTGACGACAACGGGCGGGCAGCCGCCAAGAACTCGGGCGTTGGCGACGGACTGACCGGACTCGCGCGAACAGTCGTCGATTACATCAGCGGCCGAACCCGCGAAATTGCTCTTCCGATAGACATCCGCGCCACGCCCTTCCAGATCGCGGTATGGCGGGAGTTGTGCGCGATTCCCCGGGGGACGACACGATCGTATGGAGAAATCGCGCGGCGACTCGGGCGTCCCGAAGCTTCGCGCGCAGTCGGCCACGCCAACGGCTCGAATCCGCTGGCGATCATCATTCCATGCCATCGCGCGATCGGTGCCGACGGCTCGCTCACCGGCTATCGATGGGGCCTCGAATACAAGCGGCGCTTGCTCGATCACGAATCCGCCCTTGTGCAAACCTCCCTCGCATTCGGCTGAGCGAGTCGCGATAGTCGAGCCGTCACGCATAAGGGATCGGCTGGGAAGGCCGTCGGCTAGGTTGCGCGGCGACGGCTTCGGCTAAGGATATTAGAGACCCGCGTGGTCCCTGCCATGACCTCATTCAAATGGGAAGTTTGAAACCTTGGTAAGGTTTCAAAGAAGCTTTTAGTTTTGAGTTCTTGAACAACTTCCCTTACTTCTGCCCGGGCCCCTTACTGCCGCTTGCGCGGGCTACGTGCCTTGAATCGGCGAGGCCCAGTGGCCGAAGATCGTGTCGCCGATTCTGCGGAGCGTGGCGAAATGCTTCTCTGCCTCGATCACCATCGCGTCGCCGTCGATACCGACGCGCTTAAGCCCCTCGCCGAACTCGCTGACCAACGCGGCCAGAATCTCGCTCGTCATCTCAGCGTGGAACAGCAGCCCATACGCCTTGGCACCATAGCGATAGGCCTGTACCGGCGTCTCGTCCGATGAGGCCAGTGTGACCGCGTCTTGCGGTAGATCGAACACGTCGCTATGCCAATGCGCTGCGACGAACTCGGCTGGCAATCCGCGCATCAGCCGATCGTCCTTTGCATTGTCGCTCATCCGCACCGGATACCATCCAATTTCACGCTGCTCCCCACGCCGGACCTTGGAACCTAGCGCCGCCGCGAGCAGTTGACTACCGAGACAGACACCAAGGATTGGCTTGTCGGCTCTGAGAGCGCTTTCGATCAGCGCCATCTCGTCGCGCAAGTACGGGTATCGATCAAGCTGATAGACCGTCTCCGCGCCGCCCATCACGATCAGGCCGCCGAGGCCCTTGACGTCTTTCGGTATCGGATGGCCGTCGAAGACGCGGACGTATTGCCACGCCAGCGCTGCCTCTTCAAGCGCGTCGGCAATCGCGCCGAGATTTTCAGCCGGATGATGTTGCAGGACCAGAATCTTAGCCATCGGATGCTCCGCAAATGATGCGCACAGCTATCGTTCAAAAGTATGAATCGCCGCGGCGCGCGGTCAAGCGGACCGCAACCGCGTCCACCACTTACGCGCATCGGCAGACGGCAGTTACCCTCTCCAGCTTCCGTGACCGGGGGATGCCGCCTGTCCCCCTCTTGCCATAGCCTCGTCGGATGCGCGAGAAAATACCATAGTGTCGATGCGCCGGTTCGCTGTGGATTTCGCCAGAACTGGCGTAGAGGCACGAGGTACCGAACGGAGCGAAGACGGCGGTCTACAAATTAAAATAAACCGCTCGCTACGAATGATTCGATTTGCCTTCGTTGCCATGAAGGCGTTAAGGGAACAGGCTGCACGCATAGGCTCATCAATTCGAAAGAGGCTCGAGAGACCGTGGATAACAACGCAAAATCGCCGTTCAGCGCGATCAAAGTCGTCGAATGTGGCGAAGGAATCGCGGCCGCCTTTGGCGCCAAGATGCTCGCCGACGTGGGCGCCGAGGTAATCAAAGTCGAAGCGCCCGGCGGAGATCTCGCCCGCCGCCGCGGTCCATTTCCCGGCGATCAGGCCGATCCGGAAAAGAGCGGCATCTTCATCTACCTCAACACCAACAAGCGCGGTGTGGTCGCGGACCTGACGCGTCCCGAGGGCCGCGATCTGCTCGGGAAGCTGCTCGCCGATGCCGACGTGTTGATCCACAACGTGCCGCCCTCCGAGCGTGCCGCCCGCGGGCTCGACAGCGCCACGCTATGTGCCGCGTATCCGAAACTGATCGTCACTTCGATTTCGATCTTCGGCGACACCGGTCCGTACGCCAACTGGCATGGCTACGATCTCACTGTCTCGAATGCCGGCGGATGGGCTTACCTCAGTCCCGGTGCGTCGCCCTACCCCGACAAACCACCGCTCAAATGTTTTGGCTCGCAAGGCGACTTCCAGGGTGGCGTCCATGCCGCGACGGTCATCCTCGCCGCGTACATGCATCGGCTCAAGACCGGCAAGGGTCATGCGATCGATGTGTCCGAACAGGAATGCATCGCCGCGATGCTCGAGATGAACCTCATGCACTGGACGTACGCGCATCGCGAGACTTCGCGGCTGGGCTCGCGGCTGCTGGGTCCGTGGTTCATTGCCGATTGCGCCGACGGCAAGATCTTCGCGCTCGCGGTTGAAGAAGAACAGTGGAAACGGCTGGTCGAACTGATGGGCAATCCCGAGTGGGCGAGCGACGAGCTCTTCAAGGATCGGATTGCGCGCGGGCAGAATCAGGACGCACTGAAGGCGCTGATGGGCGAGTGGCTGAGCCAGTGGAAGGTGCAGGATCTGTATCGCGAGGCGCAAAAACGACGCATCCCGTTCGCGCCGATCAACACCATGCGAGATCTCTACGAAAGCGAACATCTGGCGGCGCGTGAATTCTTCGTACCACTTGATCAGCCCGGCGTCGGCATAGTGAATCTTCCCGGGATGCCGTCGAAGTACGGCCGCACGACTTGGTCGCTGCGGCGTCCGGCGCCGCGCCTCGGCCAGCATAGCGAGGAAGTCTTTTGCGGCGAGTATGGAGTCGGTCGCGATCGTTTGAGTGAACTTCACAAGGCCGGCGTGGCATAGGGTTAGAAGGTAACTATCATGGCTGATCTACCGCTTTCAGGAATTCGCGTGCTTGATTTCACCTGGGCCTGGGCCGGACCGTTCTGCACAATGCAACTGGCCCATCTGGGCGCTGAGGTTATACGCGTCGAGACGACGGCGCGACCGGCCTGCGTCACGCGCCTGATTCCGCCTTTCGCCGACGATATTCCGGGACCCAATCGCGCCGGCTATTTTAACCAATACAATCAGGGCAAACGCGCGATTACGCTTAACTTGACCAAGCCCGAGGCGATCGAAATCGCGTGCGCATTGGTCAAGCAGGTGGACATCGTCGCCGATAACTATGCGGCTGGCGTGATGGACAAGCTGGGCCTCGGCTACGACAAGCTACGCAGCATCAAATCCGACATCATCATGGCGTCTCTGTCGGGTTACGGTCAGACCGGCCCCTACAAAGGATTCGTCGGCTACGGACCACCGGCCTCCGCTGCGGCCGGGATGTTCTATGGCACTGGCTACGAAGGCGGCGATCCCGGTGAAATTGGCGTCTCGTACCCCGATCCCAACGCGGGCATTTTCGGCGCCTTCGCTATCATGGCCGCGCTGACGCATCGCGCACTCACTGGCGAAGGGCAGTACATCGACCAATCGCAGCTTGAAACCGCGTTGGTGCTGATGCCCGAGGGCCTGCTCCAGTATGAACTTGCCAAACGTGAGCCTGAACGTCAGGGGAATCACGACGTCGTGATGGCGCCGCATGAATGTTACAAAGCTGCGGGCGACGATGAAAAGTGGGTCTCGATCGCGGTCGGTACTGAGGACGAATGGCGCGCACTATGCGGCGCAATCGGCCAGCCGCAACTGGCCGGCGATGCGCGTTTCAAGACCGCCGCGATGCGCAAGAAGAATGAAACCGAACTCGACCAGATCATTACGGCGTGGACCAAGACGCGCGACCGCTGGGATGCTACTCGCATCCTGCAAGCGGCCGGCATCGCTGCGTTTCCCTCGATGGGCAACAAGGACCTCGCTGAAGATCCGCATCTCACGGAGCGAGGCTATCTGGTTCAGTTGGAACATCCCGAAATCGGCAAGCGCATCCACGCCGGCATCCCGTGGAAGATGTCGGGTACGCCGTGCGCCGTGCGCAAGGCCGCACCCTTACGCGGAGCCGATACGGAGGAGGTGCTGAAGTCGATGCTCGGCCTCACGCTTGATCGAATCGAACAACTGCGCAAGACGGAGGTCCTGATCTGACGGCGTGCGGCGGCGGCTAAGCGCGAAGATTACGCGAGGAGTATCCAGATGCTCGTGAGGGATCCATGGTGTCGCCGCCTGGGCTGACGAGATCGGCGAGCGCTCGTTCGGGCGCGTTGCGCGTGAGGAATAACCATTATGGGACAGCCGTTGCTTCCGCTCGACGATCTTCGCATCCTCGACCTGACGCATTACTATCAGGGACCCTATGCAACGTTTCTGCTAAGCCATCTTGGCGCCGAGGTTATCAAGGTTGAGGCGCCGGGCTTCGGGGAAGGCGGTCGCGCGCTCTTTCGCCGCAAGGGCAAGCCCTATGGCACACCCTTCGCCATGCTCAACTACAACAAGCAATCGATCACGCTTAACTTAAAGAGCGCCGAGGGTCAGGCACTATTTAAAAAGCTCGTGCGCAAGGCCGATATCGTCGTCGAAAATTACGCCGCCGGCACGATGGATTCGATGGGCCTCGGTTTCGAGGTCCTGCGCGCCGAGAACCCGCGCCTGATCTATGCGACCGCGACAGGCTTTGGCCTTAGCGGCCCCTATCGGAACATCGCCGCGTTCGATCCGATCATCCAGGCGATGGGTGGCTTGATGGCGATCACAGGGGAAGCCGACGGTCCACCGATGAAAACCGGCGCCGCGGTCGCGGATTTCCTTGGCGGCACTCATCTATGCGCAGGATTGCTCGCGGCGATTCGCCAGCGCGATCGCACCGGCAAAGGACTGATGGTCGAGCTGTGCCTTTACGATTCGTTGATACCAACGCTCACGTCATTTCTTGGCGCGATGAACATGGGGTTGACCAACCTGCGTGACGGCAATCGCGCATCGGGCGGCGCGATTGCACCATACAACGCGTATCCCGCCAGCGATGGCTGGGTGATGATTCTCGTCGGCGACAACGTCCGCTGGAAGAAGATGTGCGAATTGATGGGCCGGCCGGAACTCGCGACCGATGAGCGCTTCGCCAGCGCCGGCGCTCGCGCGAGGAATTTGCCCGAGGTCGATCGTATCGTCGAGCAATGGACTCGAACGAAGACCCGGCGCGAACTGTTCCAGATCATGGCCGCAGCCGATGTCTTCTGTGGCATCGTGCAGGACCTTCCCGAGGTGATGGCCGACGAGCATCTGCTGAAGCGCGGGATGCTACGCGAGATCGATCATCCGGCGCTCGGCCCGATGACCATCTTCACTTCACCCGTGCGCCTCGAGGGCGAACAGCCGGTGCCGACTTCGATGAGCCCTGCGCTCGGGGAAGGCAACGACCGCGTATATCGCGACGAACTCGGCCTTAGCGTCGACGAAATTGCAGCGCTGCGCGATCGCAAGGTCATCTGAGCGTTGTGATGTCGTTAAACCCTCAAACCAAATCGGCTGCCGTCCGCGCACGCCTCAAATACCCGGTCATCGATTCCGACGGCCATACTATTGAATTCGCACCGGCCGTTAATGACTACTTGAAGCAGATCGCGGGTCCCGAATTGCTTTCACGCTTCGACAGCGTCAACGATCTGGTTGCGGCCGGCGGATGGCATCGCCAGACGCGCCAGGAGCGTTTCGATCGCCGCAACATCCGCCCGCCCTGGTGGGGATTTCCGAGCAAAAATACGCTCGACCGCGCGACCACGACGCTGCCCAAGCTACTCTACCGGCGCATGGAACAGTTCGGTCTCGATTTCACCGTCGTCTACCCGACGCTCGCGATGTATGCCGCTCATCTGCGGGAGGACGAACTGCGCCGCACGCTCAGCCGCGCCTTCAACATGTATCATGCGGACCTCTTCCGCGAGTTTTCCGATCGCATTACGCCGGTCGCTGTCATTCCGATGCACACGCCGGAGGAGGCGATTAGCGAGCTTGATTTCGTGGTTAGGGAACTCGGGATGAAGGTAGTGATGATGGCCGGCAACGTCCGCCGGCCGCTGCCGATCGTCGAACAACGAGCGCCCGAAACCGCGCGCTTGACCTTCTGGGTCGATAATCTCGCGGTCGACAGTTTGTATGATTATGATCCGGTATGGTCGAAATGCGTCGAACTCGGCGTCGCCCCAACCTTCCATTCGAGCAGCATGGGATGGGGCAGCCGTAATTCAATCAGCAGCTACGTTTATAATCACATCGGGAATTTTGCCGCGGCCGGCGAGGCCGTTTGTAAGGCGTTATTCCTAGGCGGCGTGATCCGCCGCTTTCCCAAGCTGCACTGTGCGTTTCTTGAGGGCGGCGCGGGATGGGCGTGCACCCTCTACTCTGATCTCGTGAGCCATTGGAGCAAGCGCAATCGCCACAACGTCCAGAACTACAATCCTGCGAGCTTCGATCGTGAACTGTTCCGCGACCTCTGCCACCGCTATGGCACACCGTTGATTCAGGACCGGCTACACAGCCTCGAAGCCGGCGAGCGCCTGACCGGGCCCGATGAAGATCCCTCGACGCTCGACGAGTTTGCGGCTTGTGGAATCGAACGTCCTGAGGAAATTCGCGACATCTTCGTGCGTAACTTTTATTTTGGCTGCGAGGCCGACGACCCGATGAACGCCTGGGCTTTCAACGCTCGCGTTAATCCGCACGGTGCGCGCCTCAACGCGATCTTTAGTTCAGACATCGGCCATTGGGACGTTCCCGACATGACCGAAGTCACCAATGAGGCCTACGAATTAGTCGAACACGGCCTCATCACCGAAGATGACTTTCGCGATTTTGTCTTTGGCAATCCGGCACGGCTGTGGACCTCGATGAACCCAGATTTCTTCAAAGGGACGACCATCGAGGGCGCGGTGCGACAGTTTCTTGAGGAGAATCAGAGACCATCTAGCTAGTAACTCGCGGCTAATGATCGAAACGACCCGCGTCCTTCAAGTACCGGTGCCGCCATTCTCGGCCGCGATCAGCGTGTGAATCGTAACCAGCTTGCGTACCATGTACGCCCGCTTGCCCTTGGGCGTCTGCACCTCGATATCGTCGTCACAGGCTTTGCCGATTAGCGCCCGTCCCAAAGGCGAAGATAACGAAATACGATTCTGGGCGCCATCAACTTCTTCGGGCACGACGATCTCGAATTCGGCCCGGATGCCATCGTCAAGGTCCTCGAGTTCAACCTTGCTGCCCAAACCAACGGTATCGCGCGGAATCGATTCGATATTGATCATCGAAAGTTCCGCGACCCGCAACTCGAAGTTGTTGAGTCGCGCGCGCAGAAACTCCTGGCGTTGTTTGGCCATCGCCCATTCCGCGTTTTCCGAAAGGTCGCCGTGAGCGCGTGCCCGCTCCAACTCCTTCGGCAGCTCCACGGTGAGCTCGCGCCTGAGCGTTTCCATCTCCTTGCGCAACCGTTTGACGACGGGTAACTCAGCCATCGATGCTCATACCTTCACGCGCTTTAGATCGTTGATCTCGGCAAATCTGATAAACGCCCATCATTGGAGATTCTACTCGACAGCTGCACCATGCAATCCCGATCCTAGTCCGCCACGATCGAAGTCAGGCTGCGGTTGACTCCGACCACGCTCTGAATCTTCTGCACGATCAGTTCGCCCAGCGCTGAGACATCGGGCGCCGAGATTTCCGCGATGATATCGTGCGGGCCGGTTACTGAATGGGCCGCCGACACACCAGGAACCTGACGCAGTTTCAGCGCGACTTCCTTGGCCTTGCCCGGAGAAGTATCAATCAGAATGTACGCATGTACGGCCATCTGAATACCTCCAGCCATTTTACGGCTCCGCTCGCGCCTCGACGATCTTAGCGGGCGTGTGCGGCCGGCGGCGTCGCATTGCCCTGAGAGTCGTAAGTGTAAAAGCCACGGCCGGCTTTGCGACCGAGATAACCGGCATCGACGTACTTCTTGAGCAGCGGGCACGGCCGGTACTTGTCGTCGCCGAACACCCGATGCATCACCTCCAGAATAGCGAGGCAGGTATCGAGCCCGATCAGATCGGCGAGTTCCAGCGGTCCCATCGGCTGATTGGTGCCGAGCTTCATCGCCGTATCGATATCGGTGACGCCGCCCACGCCCTCGTATAGGGTGTAGATACCCTCGTTGATCATCGGCAGCAGGATTCGATTGACGATGAATCCCGGGAAGTCTTCGGCTGTCATGGTGTTCTTGCCCAGCCGTTCCGCCAGGACCCGAGTCGCTTCGTAGGTCTCCTGTGAGGTCGCTAAGCCGCGGATAATCTCCACCAGGCGCATGACAGGCACGGGGTTCATGAAGTGCATCCCGATGAAGCGATCGGCACGGCTGGTGCGTGCACCCATGCGAGTGATCGAGATCGACGAGGTATTCGACGCGAAGATCACATGCTCCGGACAGACTTTGTCGAGCTTTTGGAACAGCGCAATCTTGGCGTCTTCGTTCTCAACCACCGCCTCGATCACGAAATCTGTGTCCTTGAGATCTTCGAGCGTGGCGGTCGTGTCGATGCGCCGCAGGATATGGTCGCGCTCTTCGGGCTTGAAGCGGCCGCGCTGGATCATGCGATCGAGATTACGCGCGACCGTCTCGCGTCCGCGCGCCACATAATCCTCCGAAATATCAGTGAGCAGAACCCTTACCCCAGACTGCGCCGCCACCTGTGCGACCCCGGCACCCATCTGGCCGGCCCCAATCACCCCCACTGTGCCAATACTCATCCGCAACCTCCGCGTAACTCTGATAGCACACTCATCCGAAAGCAGTACGACATCGTAACCAGTCAGCGTCTCGCCGAGTCTCATGTGCGCCAGTCGTACGATCAATCATTTGGCGCTTGCGCGTTTCCAAAAAACATCGAAGCGGGACGTGCGTATCATCGCCTCGCTTCATCGCTGAAAGTACACCCTGTAAAATTGGGCGGCAAGCGGGTCGATCGCATCGTAGCGGCGGCGCTGAATATGGAGTCACAGACATTCCTCCACGTTACGAAAAGGTTACCTAGGCTTGACATGTTGGAGCTGCTCGGCCTACTCTTAAAATTGAGAATCATTCTCAGTTGACCGGCTTTTGATGGCGATGATGCAGATGATGCGAGAGTAGATATGGAAGCAACCTCCACGATTCTCCCCTACTTCCTCTACTCGAGTGGGATTCTCCTGCGTGAGGGACTCGAGGCCTTGCTGGTCATTCTCGCGCTGGTTGCCGGGACGCGCGAAGCTGGACAGGCAGCCCGCGCGCGCGATGTTTACATTGGCGGCCTACTGGCACTCGGCGTCAGTATCGCGCTCGCATGGGCGGTCAATCATCTCATCGGTGATAACACCAGCGATACGCTCGAAGGCATTTTCCAGATTACCGCAGCAGCGACGCTTTTCTATGTCAGTTCGTGGCTGACGTCGAAGAGTCAGGCCCAGCAATGGAACAGCTTCATCAAGGCCCAAGTCGACGCTGCCAAGCGCAGCAAGGGACCCTCGATTGCACTCGGCCTAACCGCCTTCCTAGCCGTGATGCGTGAAGGCGCCGAGACCATTGTATTTTTTCAGGCGCTGGTTTCGGGCGCTACCGAACGCGCTGAACGACACGCTGTGTTTGCGGGCGTAGTCGTCGGCGCGATCGGACTCGCGGTGATTTTTCTATGCTTGCGCAACCTCGTGAGCCGCATCCCGATTGGCGCATTCTTCTCGGCAACTTCAGTTCTGCTCTACGCTTTGGCGGTGATTTTTATCGGCCAGGGAATCGCGAGCTTTCAGGAATCGGGCGTGATGAGCGCGACCTTCATCAATCACCTGCCGACGCTTCCCATGTTCGGATTCTTCCCGACCATCCAAACTATCGTGGCGCAAGCGATTTTGATCCTATTGGCAGCCGCCGCCGCATTCGTGCCGATGGCGCGAAAGCCGCAAGCCGCGTCAATTGCGTCAGCCCAGCCTGGGGCCTCAAGCCCTCGTCCGCGGACGACCTGAATCTGGCCCACTGAGGCTCGGTTGGCGAGTCGGTTTCACAACTGGTTTGCCTCTTCATCGATACAATTCCCCGGTTGCGCTTGCGCTTTCGCCTCGGCACCAGTAGCTAGACCATGCCGGTGCGTGCGTTGCACCCAATCGACGCTGGCGTCGGCACTTCGAGATGGACGAAAATACTTCCGCCACCGATTTCGCGATTCCGAAAATCAGCCTGTTACGCTGGTTATGGGGCGTCGTCGCGACCATCTTGTCGCTGATCTATACGGTCGTTTTCTCGATTCCATCGGCACTGGCGTCATTCTTTGACAACGGCCATGCGGCGACACGGGTCATCCGCGCTTGGACCTGGTGTATCATTCGCACGTGCGGCGTCCGAATCGAGATGGAAGGACTGGAGCATCTACGCGGCATCGGCCCGTTCGTGATCGTCTCCAACCATCAGAGCCTGTTCGACATTCTCGCCACGATCTTGATGATTCCGGGTGAGGTGCGCTTCGTCGCCAAAAAGCAAATACTAAAGCTGCCGATACTCGGCTTCATTCTGCACAAATCGGAAAATATCGTGATCGATCGCGAGGCGGGTGGCAAGGCGATTCGCCGCGCCCTCGAAGTCACGCGTCACGGCTACTCGATCTGCGTCTTTGCCGAAGGCCATCGCTATAGCGACAACCGCGTGCATGAATTCAGCGAGGGCGCTGCGTGGCTCGCAATCCTAACCAAACTGCCATGCGTGCCGATGGCAATCAGCGGGACGGCCGCGATGATGCCACGCGGAGCGAAATTCATGGTGCCCGGTCGGCGCATGCGCATGAAGATTGGAACACCGATTCCGACAACCGGCCTCAAAAGCGCCGACCGCGTTGAACTCACACGCACGCTCGAAGCAGCGGTCCGCACGACCTTCACCACCGAAGTCTAATGGAGATTCTCGAGGATGCATTCAGCGACCGGCCGCGAAGGTCGCTGGTGCCGGGCGCAGGTAGAATGAGAATGAGATTATTCGCGAGCCGGAGCGTATATCCCTAACGCGCCGGCTCGCGACAGCTCTATTTGACCTGCAGACCTTTCAATTGCCCGTCTGCGCGCCATTTTCGAATGATATCGTGGAACTCAACTGGTCCTCCGCCGTATTGCTCCCCTAAAAATCCGCCGCCGTCGAGTGTTCCACCTTCATTGTTGTAGTACCCCGGCGTGCACTCTCGCAGGAACGCCTCGCTGATTGCCCGCTTCTCATGGATCGTGGCAACCCACTCGGCTTCGGCCTCGGGAGTAGGCTCAAGGCTCTCCGCCTCAAGCGATTTCGCCTGCTGAATAACCTCGGTGATATGGCGCGCTTGCTCCTCGAGCATGTGGGGGAAGTTCGCGGTCAAGCCATTTTGCGTGATGCCCATGTGGAAGCAGTTCGGGAACCCCGCGCTATAGAAGCCGTGCAGAGTTCTGAGACCTCCGGTCCAGTGTTCAGTAAGGGTCTTGCCGCCGCGACCGTAGATTTCGAGCCCCGCGCGCCGAGTGTAGGCCGTGCCCACCTCGAATCCCGTGCCGAAGATAATGCAGTCCACCTCGTACTCCACCCCGTCGAACACCAAGCCTTTCTCGGTGATGCGATCAACCCCGCGGCCTTTGGTGTCCACCAGCGTTACATTGGGACGATTAAACGCCGGCAAATACTCGTCATTGAAGGTCGGACGTTTGCAGAACTGACGGTACCAGGGCTTCAACGCCTCCGCGGTCTGCTTGTCCTTCACGATTGCGTCTACTCGACCGCGGACCTGGTTCATCTTCTTGAAGTCAGCCAGTTCCATCATGCGTCCGCGCTCTTCCGGCGATAGTTCGGCGCCAGCCTTTGATGGAAGAAGGCCACCCAGATTGCGAAAGATGTCGGTCCATCCGTCACGGACCAGGTCCTCGTCCTGATGGCCACCCGCGATCAGAATGTTGAAATTGTCCATGCGCCGTTTCTGCCAACCTGGGGTTAATGTCTTCACCCATTCCGGGTCGGTCGGGCGGTTCCCGCGCTCATCTACCGACGACGGCGTGCGCTGGAATACAAACAATTGCTTCGCGTCTTTTGCTAGGTACGGCACACATTGGACAGCCGTTGCGCCGGTCCCGATAATCGCGACTCGTTTGTCGGCCAGCTTATGCAAATTTCCGGTAGTGTCGCCGCCGGTGTAGCCATAGTCCCAGCGGCTGGTGTGGAAGGTACGGCCCTTGAAGCTGTCGACGCCGGGAATCCCGGGCAGCTTGGGCCGGTTCAAGGGCCCACTGGACATCACCACGAAGCGCGCTCGGAAGCGGTCATCACGGTCGGTGGTGATGATCCACTTGGCCTCGTCTTCGTTCCACCTGATCTCTCTGATCTGAGTCTGGAAGCAGGCCTTAGGATACAGATCGAATTTGCGGCCGATGCGGCGCGAGTGTTCCAGAATCTCGGGCGCGTAGGAGTACTTCTCTTTCGGTATGTAGCCGGTCTCTTCAAGCAGCGGCAAATAGATGTACGACTCGATATCGCACTGCGCGCCCGGATAGCGGTTCCAGTACCAGGTGCCGCCGAAGTCGCCACCGTTCTCGATGATGCGGAAGTCGTCTACCCCAGCCTCGCGCAGACGTGCGGCCGCCAACAGTCCGCCGAAGCCTCCACCGATGATCAGAACGCCGACATCATCGGTCAATGGCTCCCGCGTAAAGCCTGGGTCGACATACGGATCGTCGAGATAGCGGCTGAAGTCACCTTCTACGGCGACATACTGATCGTTGTGGTCGGAGCGGACGCGTTTGTCCCGCTCCTGCTGGTACTTGGTGCGCAGGGCATCGGGGTCGAAATCGACTCCACCATTGGTGGCGGGCGAGACAACGTCACTCATAGCTCAAACTCCTTGGCCGCAACGGCAGCACATAATGTGATTTGTTCGAGTGCTTCAGTTAATCTGACCGAGCTTTACTCAACTGAACTCTAAGATACAAGCATAATGGAACCACTGGTACTAGCTGAATTGAGTCAGTACCGATGGATCAGCTTCCGTGCGGGAGTCTTGCCTCAACGATGCGGCGATCCATGAAAGCCACCCCCGCCGAAACCAACGCTATGGAATCCGCCGCCGAAGCCATCAGTTGAACGGCTGGCTTCGCGATCTTCGCCCGCAGTCGAATTGATCGAGCCGATTGGCCGCGACGCCTGTGCGGATCTCGCGTCATCTGCGAGTTGCTGCGCGGCTTCGGCACTGTCTCGCGCCGGCGGTCGCACCGGCATTTCGCTCGCTAACAATGGCAGATGGGGCGGCGGCCTCCTTCCGATAGGGGAACGACACCATTCGTTAATGCAGCCGTGACTGCCAATGCCGTCATAGTACGAATAGTAGTAGTACGGCAGCGGACAATAGTAGCCGTAAAAGAACGGATCGTACGCGGCAACCGAAGTAGTTGCGAAGGGGTCGTTCTCATAGCCGTCCGCCATATATTCGGCTGGCCCCGCGTAGACCGGTTCCGTCGCCTGCGCCGGTGGCGACGGTGTGTTAAAACATCCCTGGACGATTAATGCGAACGCAATCAGCGCCGCCAGACTTGATATTTGAGAGATGCACTTGAGGTGTTGAATCAGTATTAAGGTCCGGCACGTCCCTTGATCCGTTTCGATGGTCCGGCCAATTCCAATCAGCCGAATTCCAATTCGCCGGCCAGCGGTTTCCATAGTGCGAGGCTAATCCCAGCTCACGTTACCAGCAATGCCAATTCGATGGTCCCGACGCGCGGTCGTTGCTCCAGGGTGGCACGCTGACAGCGCTTTCGTACGGGGATTAACTTGCGGCGCGATCGAAGATGAAGAGCGGCACCATGTTTGCAGCCTTGGGATCGACTTCCAGGATACGCCGGTCACCTTCGCGGTGGACTGGACGGCGCGCCAAGCCAGCCCGATCGAGCGCGACGGCGACGGCCTCAACATCGTCGGCTTCGAGCCACACGGCAGCGAGCCCCTCGCCGTTCGCGGCGATGAAGTCGGCTACGGGCGCACCGGAACGCAGACGAATCTCGGCGTCGCCGACCGTGACCAGCGCGTCATCTGAGGCGTTTGAACTATCGCCGGCGGACTCGCGGCGCACCTTAAAGCCGAAATTGCGTTCGTAGATTGAGGATGCGTCAGCGAGATCCGAGGTCGCCACATCGAGTCGGTCGAAGCGCTTTATCATCGAAGCAATTCCATTCCTTCCGGGCGATTCTAGTCCTTCTCGGCATTCATAGTGAAGTTCGCGATGACCGGCGTGCCCCCAACAACTGTGACCTTGCGCGTAATCGCCCCGAGCTTTTCCTGCCACACCCGCAGCGTGTAGGTGCCCGGCGGGACGTTCGCAATAGTGAAGTGGCCAGCGCGATCGGTTACCGCGTAATACGGATTCCCAACCACGTACCACCATCCTTCCATCCAGTTGTGCGCATCGCAGGTGACCTTGATCGCTTCGGGCTTGGCAATCGTCACGCTAAGCGTCTTCTTGAAGCCGGGCTGTGCCATATCAACCACGGGGTTAATTGACGATTCAGTATGAATGCTGTGCAGTATCCCATCGGAGTTTAGCACCTTCACGGTGCTGCCTGCCGGAAAAGCGATCAGGTGTGGTGTGTACTCGCATCCCTTTTGATCGAAGATCACGGCGTCCTCCGGCTTCATCGGTACGCCTCGCGCGATGTCGGTTATGATCACGACTGCGTTACTGATGCCGCCGCCGCTGCCGACAACTAGCGACTGGTCGAGGAGCGGATGCGCGCCGCAGACCTCTTTGTCCTTGCTAATTTCCAAGGGCGCAGGCTTCGGCGGAATGCCGCCATATTTGACGATGCCCGTAATAGTTCCGCCATTCGCAACCGGTACGGCCTCGTAAGGATACGCACCGGCTCCGAACATCAGGACTCCACCAAGCGCGGCCACGAGCGCAAGTTTCCTCATCGCAAAAGACCTCCGGACAAGGAAAAGTATGGCGCGCTCAGGCCTCCTTGCGGGCGATGATACAATAGTGAACGGAGAGCGTTGAAAAGCGGCGGTTGCGTTCGACTGCGATCGGCTGACCGTCGAGCACGTCGCGAGCGCGCAATCGCGTGGTCCAACCGAGCATCTTGGTGAGCGGGTTGATTATGCGGCCGAAGAAATACAGCAGCGGATTGGGGCTGGCGAAATGGCTGATGACGACGATGCGGCCACCTGGTTTACATACCCGGATCATCTCGGACATCATCCGCCGCGGATCGGGCACCACGGTCATCACGTGAAACGTGAGCACCCAATCGAAACTGTTGTCGGCAAATTCCAGCGCCTGCGCGTCGCCGCTATGCAGTTCGATGTGGCCCCAATTATTCTCGCGGGTTTTGGACACCGCATGACCGAGCATGCTAGACGACGGATCGATTCCAGTCACATGGAGATAAGGCGGATAGGCGTCGAGTGAGATTCCAGTGCCTACGCCGACTTCGAGTGCACGCTGCCCTGGACGAAACCCGAGTTCTTCAATAACCTCGTGCTCGTGGTCGACGAAGGCGCGTCCGAAGACGTGGTCGTATAGATACGCGAGGTCGGAGTAGACGCGGCTTTCGTGCGGTTCAGCCATCAAATCACACCATTTCCTTGAAATCGGACAGAGTTTCGCGCCAGGCTGCTAGGCCAGTCGCGACGAACACTCGCCGCCACCGCCCCACCTGCCGTTAGGCTGCCGCATTTACGCCGCGCATATGTCTTTTGAATGAAGCGATATCGCGTTTGCGAAAGCGCCACTGCCGCCCCTTCTTGAATGCGGGAAGGATATTGCGGCGTGCAAATTCGTTGACCGTATCCGGACTGAGGTCGAGCAGGAATGCGACCTCGCGGGAATTCAAAAGTATGTCGTCCTTATCGGCCATCATACCGGTCGGCCATCGTCGTCGGTCAAGAGACTCTGTGAATCGCGAACTAGCTTTTCTAATACGGCTCATGCAGCCGCGTCAAGATATTGTGGCAAATCTGGGCGGAAAGCGCCATGAAGCCCGCGAACATATGTGAAAGTCGAACCGCCGAAGCGCTGCTAGAACGCTGAGGAAAATCCGGCAGGGCTAGTAAATCCCAGGATAACTTGTAATAGACGTTCTAAACGCTAATTGCGTTCAGCCGTCGTATCGAGATTCTGTAGTCGTACCACGCTCGCGTCACGACGAAGCACGAAAATACTCCGGTTAGCACGCCGACGCACAGCGTGACCGCGAAGCCCTTAACCGGTCCGGTGCCGAATTGGAACAGAATCAGACCCGCGACGAAGGTCGATATATTCGAATCGCGAATCGCCGACCAAGCGCGCTCGTAGCCAATTTTGACCGCCTCGCGCGGCGATTTGCCGCTGCGCAACTCCTCGCGCATGCGTTCGTTGACCAGCACATTGGCGTCAACCGACATGCCCAGCGTCAGCACGATACCCGCGATTCCAGGCAGCGTCAGGGTCGCCTGAAGCGCAGCCATCACGCACACTAGCAGTAAGATGTTGAGCGTGAGACCGAAATCCGCGAGGAGCCCGGCGCCGTTGTAATACACCGCCATGAAGACCAGCACCGCGATCGCACCGACCACGAAAGACATTTCGCCCTGGCGAATCGAATCGCGCCCAAGCGACGGTCCCACCGTGCGCTCCTCGATTATCTCGACCGGCGCCGGCAGCGCACCCGAGCGCAGCACGATCGCCAGTTCGTGGGCGTCGTCGAAGGAGAAGCTGCCCGTTATCTGCACGTCGCCGCCGGGAATCGGTTCTTTGATCACCGGTGCCGAGTAAACCGTATTGTCGAGTACGATCGCTATGCGGCGTCCGACGTTTTCAGCCGTGAGCGTAGCGAAGGTTTCGGCTCCGCGTTTATCGAGCTTCACCTCGACGTACGGACCTTCCAGGCGAGTGCCGGGCCGCACGCGGGCGTCGGTCACGACGTCGCCAGTCATCAACACGTTCGATTCGACCAGATAGGGCTCGGCGCCACCCGCCTGCACCGGCCCGGAGAGCAGCACATCGCCGGACGGCGGACCATTCTTGGCCGCATCGGCGACGCTGTTTTTATCGTCGAGCAGCATGAATTGAAGCACCGCCGTCTTGCCGATCAGCTCCTTGGCGCGCTCGGGATCCTGGATACCCGGCAACTGCACGAGGATGTCGTTGTCGCCCTCCTTCTGTACCGTGGTTTCACGCACGCCGAGCTGATCGATTCGATTACGAATCGTCTCCAGCGCCTGATCCATCGCACTATTGCCGAGCGTCAGCGCATCACGCTGCTTGAAGGTCATCGTATAAGCCGGACCGTTGCCGGCATTTCCGGCAGTCGCCAGAACAATATCGGGAAACGATTTATCGATCAGGTCGAGAAAGGGCGTGCGTTCGCTATCATTCTTGAGTTTAACCAGTATCGAGCCGTCGGGATTCCGCGTGATATCGCCGGGGTCGAGCTTGTTTTCGGCCAAGGCGCGTTTCAAATCATCGGCGCGCCGCTTGAGCGAGTTGTTGACTGCGTCCTGCAGCTTCACCTCGAGCAGCAGATGGGTACCACCTTGCAGGTCCAGCCCGAGTTGGATACGGGGCATATTATCGAGGAATCCGGGTAACGACAGCGGAAAACTCGGCAGCAGCAGGAATAGGCCCGAGAGCACCAGCGCACCCGCCAGCATCAAACGCAGTAAGCTGCTGCCGTTGGTGAAATGGAGATACAGAAAAAATGCGGCGAGCGTCAGCAGCACCGCAATCGGAATCGGATTTTGACTTGCAGCTTCCACGATTATCCCTTCAACCACCGTGCGCCCGATCGACCGGCGCGGTTATTCGCTCTTTTCTTTTTTGCCCTGGGGCCTGCCGTAGCTCGATAATCCCTTGATTTCAGTACGTTCGATCCGCACGCGAACATTCGGTGCGATTTCGAGAGTTACGAGCGTGTCGCCAAGCTCGGCGACGCGGCCGATCAGTCCACCGTTGGTCACGATCTCGTCGTTTTTTTTGAGCCCCTTGACCACCTTCGCGTGTTCAGACGTTCGCTGAGTCTGCGGCCTGATAATGATGAAATAAAAGACGGCGACGACCATCACCAGTGGGATGATCGGATTACCCAGCATCTGATCGAGGAAACCTTGCGCACCTGCGGCCGGAGCAACAGCGGCGTCAGCCCAGGCAATACCTTCAAACCACATCGATTTTACTTCCATTCATGGCGCTTTCGCCGTTGTCGATCATATTCGTAACGTATTTGGCAAATGCGCCGTAAGTTCCGGACGCGATAGCCGCTTGAGCCTCACGCATCAAACGACCGTAGAAATATAGATTGTGCTCGGTTAGCGCACGCGCCGCCAGTATTTCGCCCGACAAATGGAGGTGGCGCAAGTAGGCCCGCGAAAATGTCGTGCAGCAGCGGCAATCGCAGCGCGGATCGAGCGGGCGTTCGTCGCGGGCGTGGGCGGCCCGTTTGATCGCGAGGCGACCTTCACTGGTAAAAGCCCCGCCGTTGCGTGCATTGCGCGTCGGCAGCACGCAGTCGAACATATCGTAACCCATGGCGACTGCGGCGAGCAGATCCTGCGGCGTGCCGACACCCATTAGGTAACGCGGCCGCTCGGGCGGCAAAATCGACGCCGACAACGCCGCCATCTCGCGCATCGCCGGCTTGGGCTCGCCGACCGAGAGTCCGCCAGTGGCAAACCCATCGAACGGCAGCGCCGTGATTTGCGCTGCGCTCATGCGTCGCAAGTCGGCATAGACGCTCCCTTGCACGATCCCGAACAACGCCTGCGTTAAACTCGTTCGCGCGCCGATACAGCGCTCGGCCCAGCGCGCAGTCAGTTCCAGTGACGCGAGTGCGCGTGCATGATCGGCCGGATACGGCGTGCATTCGTCCAGCGCCATCATGATATCTGCGCCGAGTGCCTGTTGAAGTTCGACTGCGCTCTTGGGCGTGAGCACTATCGGTGCGCCGTCGAGATGCGATCGAAATCTGATCCCGTCTTCATCAATCGAGTTGATCTTCGCCAGGCTCATCGCCTGGAAACCACCTGAGTCGGTCAAAATCGCCCCGCGAAAGCCCATGAAGCGGGCGATCCCGCCCAGCTCACGCACCAGGTCGGGACCGGGACGCACCGCCAGATGGTAGGCGTTGGCGAGCACCATACGGTAGCCCATGCCCCACAATTCGTCAGGCCCCATCGCTTTGACCGCGGCCCGCGTGCCCACCGGCATAAAGCATGGCGTCGGGATTTCACCGTGCGGCGTGATCAGGCGGCCCATGCGGGCGTTGCCGTCCCCTGCACGAATTTCGAAGCTAATGGGCGCTGTCATTAGACGATCAGCATAGCGTCGCCATAGCTGAGAAAACGATAGCGATGGCGGATCGCGTCGCGATAGGCGGCCAAAATGTGATCACGGCCCGCAAGGGCCATCACCAGCGCGAGCACCGTCGTGCGCGGCATATGGAAGTTCGTCACCATCGCATCGATCAGCTTGAAGCGAAATCCGGGAAAGATGAACAGGCCGGTGAAGCCCTCGGTGTCGCCCGTGACCGCGTAGGATTCGAGCGCGCGCGTGCTGCTGGTGCCGACCGCGATTACGCGCCCACCGATGCGCCGTGTGAACTCGATCGCGGCGATCGTCGCCGGCGGAATTGTGTACCACTCGGCCTCCATCGAATGGCCCTCGACTTCGGGCGCACGTACCGGCGTGAAGGTGCCCGGACCGATATGCAGCGTCAGTCGCGCATTGCGGATTCCGGCGGCATCGAGCTCGGTCAGCAGTTCATCGGTAAAATGGAGTCCAGCGGTCGGCGCGGCGACGGCACCGAGCTTTTCCGCGTACACCGTCTGGTAGTCGGTCAAATCTTCGGGACCGGGAGGACGGCGGATGTAATGCGGCAGCGCGGGTACGCCAGCCTCCGCAAGCATGCTCTCGATCGGCGTGCCGTCGTCGCTGGTCACAATTGGACGGCCGGGACGGCTGTGCCCGACCACGCGCAATGCGCGCCCGTTTTCGAGCATCAGGCGCAGGCCCTCGCGCAATGGCCGATGAGTCCGCGCCAGCGCGATCCACGCTCCGGCGGGAGCCTCGGCCGGCCGTACCAGCAGCAGCTCCACGGCGCCGCCAGATTCCTTGTGTGTCGTCAAACGCGCTGGGAACACACGGGTGTCGTTGAGCACAATCAAGTCGCCATCGCGCAGATGGCGGCCGAGCTTGTAGAAACGCGAATGGTTGATTTCGCCGCTGCGCCGATTCAGCACCAGCATCCGGGCGTCGGCGCGATTCGGATTCGGCTCCTGCGCGATAAGCTCCTCGGGGAGGTCGTAGTCCAGATCATTGAGACGCATCTTAAGGGCGTTGCTTCAGGCCTGTCGATAATCGTCGGAGAAACTTGTGGAAGCAAATCATTAACGCAATCGCGTTAAAGTATCATCGCGATGCGCTCGAACGTAAGTGGGTTGTCTACGAGCAGACGGGCAGGCGTGGCATCAGAAGCGTATTGATACTTACTGCTACGCGCTCGCCGGACTGGGCTCGATTGGGATTTCTTCGCAGTGTTTCACCAAGCTTTCGAGGTATCCACGAATCGCATCCTTCACCATCGCACGAGCCTCTTCGATCGTATCGCCTTCCGTAACGAGTCCCGGCAGTGCGGGAACCGTGACAACAAATCCGCCTTCCGGGGCCGGCTCAAATACCGCCGTGTACTGATATTGCGCCACTTAGTTGCCTCCTTTTTTGTCACGGAACCTGCCCACTTGATTGTAGAGTGCCGACGCTGTTCACCAAAGTCATAATGGATTGGCGGGCGCGATTAGGGGTGGCTTTCCTCCGCTCAATTCACCTGGAGGACGATCTTGCCGAAATGCTCGCTCGCCTGCATCATGCGATGAGCTTGGGCAGCCTCCGCGATTGGAATCGTTTTGTAAAGCGGCGGCCGTAATTTCCCAGCTTCGAGTGCGTCGCCAAAGCGGGCGAGAAATGCGACGACGATTTCAGCCTTCTCAGCCGCTGGACGGGTGCGCAGGGTCGAGCCGAAAATCCGCAGATGGCGTCGCAGCACTATCGACAAATCTAATTCGGCCTTGGCGCCCTTCATCAGGCCAATCAAAACGAGGCGGCCGCCGTTGGCTAGCGCTTCCAGATTCTGCGCGAGGTACGCGCCGCCGATGCTATCGAGAATAATGTCGGCGCCGCGCTCGTTTGTAGCGGCGCGGACCTTGGGTGCGAAGGGACCAGAGTTGTAATTGATCGCGACATCGGCGCCGAAGCGCAGGCATTGCTCGCATTTCGCGTCGGAACCCGCCGTCACGATCGAGCGGGCGTGCGCTAATCCAAGCAATTGAATCGAAGCGGTGCCGACGCCGCTGCCGCCACCGTGAATCAACACGGACTCGCCGGCTTTGACGCCGGCCAGCATGAAGAGGTTGAGGAATGCCGTCAGATAAACTTCGGGCAGCGCCGCGGCCTCCGCATCGCTGAGCATCGCCGGTACATGCATCGCGGAGCCGTGATGGACGACGGCCAGCTCGGCGTAGCCGCCACCGGGCAGCAAAGCCATCGCGCGGTCGCCAACGCGCCAGCCGTTGACCTCGCTGCCAACGGCGGCGACTTCGCCGGCACATTCGAGACCTAGGATGGGCGAAGCGCCGGGCGGCGGCGGGTAGAATCCCTGCCGTTGCATGAGGTCGGCGCGGTTGAGCGCCGCGAATTTCACCTTGATCAGTAGATCGGCAGGCCCGGGCATCGGGTCGGGCGCGTCGCCGAGCTTCAAGACCGATTCATCGCCAGGCTTTTCGATCAGGATCGCTTGCATAATGGCTTCGAGACTCCACCGCTGCCGCAATGTAGGCAGCCACTTCAGCCTAACCAACCCTCGGCGAAAGAGTAAATGCTGGACGAAAAACGAGGGCCCGCGGTCACGAGCCCTCGCTAAGACACGCGATAGAGGCGAAAACTTACGCGGTATACTTGTTGATGATCGTGACGCCGACGTTCTGGAACGTAGTCATTTGTTCGAGCACCGCGGAGGCGCCTCCAAGGCTGATAGTCTCGGTGATCATCGACTTCGGATTGAGCTTCTTCGCGTTGACCATCTGCAGCATCGAGGGGTAGCGCGACGCCGGCATCCCGAGCGACGCGATGAGCGACAATTCCATTGTGACCATGCGATCGATCGGCAGTGCGACCTCGCCCTTTTCGGCTGCGGTAGTTAGGCCGATTTGAAGCGAGCGGCCCTGCTTGCGCAAGCTGAGGATCGAGTTCTGGCAGGTGGCCTTGACCCCGAGCGCATCGACGCCGACATGCGCGCCGCCCTTGGTGATATCCATGATTGCCATAACCGCGTCGGTCTTTTTGCCATTGACGACGTGTTGAGCGCCGATCTTTTTGGCGAGTTCAAGCTTGGCGTCATCAAGGTCAACCGCGATGACATTGGCGCCAATAGCAGCAGCGACGTGAATCGCGGAGAGGCCGATACCGCCGCATCCGTGGACGGCGACCCACTCTCCGGGCCGCACTTGCGCGCGGTCAACCACGCCGTGATAGGAGGTCATGAAGCGGCAGCCCATCGAGGCGCCCTCTTCGAAGCCTACATCGTCAGGCATCGCCACCAGGTTGGCGTCCGCATTGGGCACACCGACGTAGTGGCCGTAGCCGCCCCAGTAGGAGAAGCCGGGAAGCATCGGATTGGAGCAGACATGCGATTGGCCGCTGCGGCAATACTCGCAGACCCCGTCGCCCTGGCTGAAGGGCACCAGCACGCGGTCGCCTTTCTTGAAATTGCGGGATTCCTTGCCGACTTCCTCGACCACGCCGCAGAACTCATGTCCCATCACCAGCGGCAACGACGGCACCAGTCCTATCCACCCCCAGTCTCCCGACCATGCATGCCAATCGGAGCGGCAAACGCCCTCGGCTTCGGCGCGGATGATGACGCCGTTAGCGGGACAGCTAGGATCCTGAACGTCCTTGATGACCAGCGGTTTGCGCACCGCCTCCATTACTGCTGCTTTCATCGATCAATCTCCTTGGATCATTTATCCGCGTGTTTGATAATTTCGGCCTCCGCCGGCTCGTGAGAGCCCGTCAAACGTGGCCGACTCGGAACTTTCATATAGCGCCTTGGCGAGGTATTCGGCAACGGCGCTCGCGGCCGGGGCACAATTCAGGCTTAAATTCCTTTACAAAGAGGCTCTGATCCGCGCCGGAACAATTCTCTTCACGGGTCATAGGACATTCCCTGTTCCGGGGGAAGAGCGGTCTATGCGCCCCCCTTTTGCGCGTCAGCCGGCTAGTACGCACGCTCGAACGCGGCGATAGTCGAAGCCGAGGCGTAACGGGTTAGGCGGGGCGATGATGGCCGCCGCGCGGTTTGCGCAGCCGGTGCATCGTAGTCAGGCGGAGCGCAATCGGCGCGGGCACCGGCGGCGTATAGAGCGGCGCTTTCCCAAGGCCTGCCTCGTCGATCGGCGGTTCAAACGTCGGCGCCGAGACGGTCCGCCGCTGATGTTTGAGCCCGGAATCCCAATGCTGACGCGATCGCCAAACCGCGTTGAGGCTGCCGCGTTCCAACTGGCTGATGACCTCAGCGCGCCTCACTATATTTTTAGCGGGATGACCGGTCGCGGAATTGCCGATCGCGGAGCGCCTCGCCCGCCATTGCGGCGGGATGATTGCGATCCGCGTGACGAAATTGATCAGCTCGAGGACGTTGCCCGGAAACGGATAAACCGACAATGCACGCAGCGCAGCGGCGTTGAGCGTGAGCGCGGGATCGAGTCCACGCATGTAATGCCTCACCAGCAGCGGCAGATCGCCGCGGCGGGCACGCAGGGGCGATATCGTGAGGGTCACATCGAAGAGGTCATGAAGTTCGGGGAGTAGCGCGCCGTCCGCGACCATCAGAGCCAGCGGTCTGGTGGATGCGGCGAGAATGCGCAGATTGGCAATCGCATTACGGTTCAAGGGATCGAGTGCCTCCCGAAGATCCGGAACCGGGACGGAAAACGTATGCAACAGGTCGAGCAGCGTGCGCTGCGCAGCCAGCGAGAGCTCCCCGAGGCGATTGAAGAAAATCGTACCGCCGCCCACGCGCATCCGGGCCGAATCGGACCTGGCGGCCTGAGCCAGGAGCGGAGCGATTTCGGCTTCGACTGCATCCGCCTCAAGTCCAGCGCATTCCGCATGGATCAATCCGCTCATGCCGCCGCTTCCCGCCATTCCCGCAAAATCGCAGCTGGCCGCGTAAATCAACTTCATTAGCGACTTTTTGCCCACACCGATCTCACCCTCGACCAAAATGCGCGCCGACCCGCGCGCGATTGCGATGGCGACACAGATCACGTCGAACAGGTGCTTATTTGCGGTGAGAAACGGTGAGGCTAGACCGAGCGCATGCGAGAGGATAAAGCAGACCGCGGCATGGGCACTGTCGGTAGCAAAGTCGGCGCTCGATTGCTCTTCGCGCGGAGCGGAGTCGAACGCTATCCTGAGCGTGGTTGGCCCGACTTGCGTGTACCCCGCCTTCGCCATAACGGCCGTGTCCACCAAATTCGAGCGAGGCGTATCAAACTCGACGCGCACTTTCGCTTGATAGGTTGCGTCAGGCATCTTCGCCCCAGTGGAGGTGGGTGACGACGAAGCGGAGCCCGCAGGGCCAACCGGCTCGAGGCCGACCAGCGGCAGGAGCCGAATCACTTCGGCGGGCGCATCGCTGCCCAGCTCAATTCGTGCAAGCGGCTGCAACCAGTATTTACCTCACTAACAATGCGTCGCGGACGCAGTCCGCAAGCGCCACGTCTCCGTCCTGCGCCCATGATGTACTGCAATACGGATACCAGTTTGCACTCCGGCGACTGCGACAGACGACCGCGTCATCGCAGTAAGTCGCGGCGGGGTCATCCACGAATCCCGTCTAATGGTTTTGCGACACCCGCTGCCGGTTAGCAATCTCCGCGGTCTGATACCGGTGATTGATTTTGCAATGGCGACGGCATCGCTGGCAATTTCGCCACGAATCGGTATAGGAGGAAAGAACAAGCCGCCATGGTGTCGTGGCTTGACACGTTCAACAGGAGCATCATTCATGGCCGCAGACGCCGCATAACGGGACAGCGAACCGGTCCACACGGTCGTCGTCGAAAAGAACGTCGCGATGCGCATACGCGACAGCGTCACTCTGTAAGCTGACATATATTGGCCAGATGCGAGCGGCAAATTCCGGTATTGGCGGCGCGCACTCGTGAATAGCGATCATGCATTCGGCGCGAGCGCGAAAGCGACGCTGGCGCGTCAGACTATCTTTTCATGACAACCGCTACTCATCGCATATGATCCTGTCGGCGATCCCACAGTACTCGAACGGCGAGAGCGCCAACTACATTGGAACGGCGGCTATGGCACGAAATCGCCACCTGTGTTGCAGTTATCCCATAATGGACGATTTCGACTTTGCGCATCCGAATCAAATGCTAAAGTAGTTTACGATTAGTTCGGTATTCTGGATTCAACCCTGGAGTCGCCGCTGCTTCCCTCGGAATTGCAGCGCGGCGTTGCGAGGTCTGGCGGAGCTATAGGATTGAGGTTGTCTTTAGTGAGCGTAGCGTGCCTGTCGCGTTAAGCGGATTGCTCGCGCGGCCAGCGGTCCGTCGTGAGGTCTCACGCGGGGGAATTCGATTTGTTGCGGGCGCGGTTACGATGGCGCTCGCATTAATCCTCATGGGATGCTCGGATAAGGGCGCAGCGAAACCTATGATGCCGCCAGTGCCGGTACTGGCGGCAAAAGTCGTGGAGCGTGATGTGCCGAATCAGCTCCGCGAAATCGGCACCGTCGAGGCCTTTGAATCGATTGCAATCAAGGGGCAAGTCGAAGGCATTCTGGAAGCGGTCAAGTTCAAGGAAGGCGACTTCGTCACCAAAGGGCAACTGCTCCTCTTGATCGACCCACGGCCGTTCGCGACCGCGCTCAGGCAAGCCGAAGCCGACCAGGCCCGCGATCAGGCCGACGCCAACCAGGCGCGTACCGATGAGCAGCGGAACTCTTTCCTGCTCAAAGAGGGGGTCGGCTCGCGCGAGCAATACGACCTGGCGTACGCGAAAGCTGCGAGCATGGATGCGACAGTGGCGGCGGATAGCGCGGCGGCCGAAAGCGCACGCCTCAATCTGCAATATGCAGCGATACGTTCGCCGATAGACGGCATTACCGGCAAGCTGCAAGCACACGCTGGTGACCTGATAAAGGCCGACGCCGACAGTCCGATCGTGACAATCGCTCAGATCGAACCAATATATGTGGACTTCTCGATTCCCGAGAAGGACCTCGCCCAGGTCCGCCAGAGCATGGCGCAGCACCAGCTCGAAGTTGATGCGACGATTCCGGGCGGCCAGGGGCCACCGGAGCATGGCGTGCTCTCGTTCATCGATAATTCGGTGGATAAGACCACCGGAACTATTGCACTCAAAGGGCTCTTTCAGAATGAGAATCGGCGGCTCTGGCCCGGGCAGTTCGTCAACGCGACGCTGACGCTCGCAGTAATTCCTCAGGCTGTGCTGGTGCCTTCGCAGGCGATTCAGACCGGCCAGCAAGGCCCTTTTGTCTATGTGGTCGGACCCGATAAGAAAGTCGAAGCGCGCCCGGTTGTCGCAGGCGCGGTAATCGATAGCGAAACCATAGTCGATCGCGGGCTCAAGGCCGGCGAAACGGTGGTCACAGACGGGCAGTTGCGGTTGATGCCCGGCGCCACCGTCAGAATCAAGAGCGGCCTCGGCAGCGCAACATCATGAATCTCGCTGAAATCTTTATTCGCCGGCCGATAATGACCACGTTGCTGTCGCTGGCGATCGTGATCTTCGGGCTAGCCGCGTATCAGACGTTGCCGGTCAGCGATTTGCCAAACGTCGATTTCCCGACGATTCTCGTCAACGCGTCGCTGCCCGGTGCGAATCCCGACACCATGGCGTCCTCGATAGCAACGCCGCTGGAGCGCGAGTTCTCGACGATTGCGGGCCTGGCACAGATGACCTCGACCAACACTCAGGGCATCACGAGTATCACGCTGCAATTCGATCTGACGCGCGATATCGATGCGGCGGCGCAGGATGTGCAGTCAAAGATCACGGCGGCCCAATCGCAGTTGCCGCAGGGGATGCCGTCGCCGCCGTCCTACGAGAAGGTCAACCCGGCCGACAAGGCGATCATGTACCTCGGCCTGAGCTCGGGGACGCTGCCGCTGTCGCAGGTTGACGAGTACGCCGAGACCTACTTGGGCGAACGCATCTCCATGATCAGCGGGGTTGCGCAAGTTCAAGTCTATGGCGCGCAGAAGTATGCGGTGCGCGTGCAGGTCGATCCAGAGGCGCTGGCCTCACGCGGTATCGGCATCAACGAGGTCGCCGACGCGGTCGCTAACGCCAACGTCGATTTGCCGACCGGAACGCTGTTCGGTGCGAACCAGGCCTTCACCGTTCAAGCCAGCGGCCAGCTGATGGACGCGGCGGCGTATCGTCCGGTGATCGTGGCCTATCGCAACGGCTCGCCGGTGCGTCTTCAGGATGTCGGCCGCGTGCTCGACAGCGTGCAGGACAACAAGGTCGCGGGCTGGGTCATGGGCAAGCGCGCGGTGGTGCTCGCGATCGAGCGGCAACCCGGGACCAATACGGTCGAGGTGGTCGACAACATTAAAAAGCTACTGCCGGCCTTTCGTGACGAGTTGCCGGCGTCGGTCGAAATATCCACATTGTACGACCGCTCGGCGAGTATTCGCGCCTCGGTCAACAACGTGCAGTCTACGCTGCTATTGACGATCTTTCTGGTCGTGATGGTGATCTTCCTGTTCCTCCGCAATCTCTCCGCGACCATTATCCCGAGCCTCGCGCTGCCAATGTCGATCATTGGCACGTTCGCCGTGATGGCGATGCTCAACTACAGTCTGGACAACCTTTCTCTGCTCGCGATCACGCTGTCGGTTGGTTTCGTCGTCGATGACGCAATCGTGATGCTCGAAAACGTCGTGCGCCATATGGAGATGGGTAAGAGCGTGATGGAAGCCGCGTTGGACGGCTCCAGGGAAATCGCCTTCACCATCCTTTCGATGACATTTTCGCTCGCCGCGGTTTTCATCCCGGTGCTTTTCATGGGCGGAATCCTGGGACGCCTGCTGCACGAATTCGCGGTCACGATCGGCGCCGCGATCCTGGTATCCGGCTTCGTCTCGCTGACGCTGACGCCAATGCTCTGCAGCAGGTTTTTGCGCCCGCCTGCGAGCGAACACCATGGTCGCCTTTACCAAATCACGGAACGCTGGTTCGACAATCTATTGGGCGCCTACGGGCGCAGTCTGACTTGGGTGATGGGTCATCGGCGGCTTACCATGGTCACGCTGCTGATGCTGATCGCCGGCACCGCCTGGGGCTTCCATGCCGTCCCAAAAGGCTTTCTTCCAGTGGAAGACAACGGGCAGGTGCTGATGTTTACGCAAGCCGCGCAAGGCATCTCGTTCGACGCGATGATGGCGCATCAGGAAGTACTCAATGCGATGGTGGCGCGCGACCCGAACGTAGAGACGTTCTTTTCCAGCGTGGGCGCAGGCGGACCGACCGGCTCCCTGAATTCGAGTATCTTGTTTGTGCATCTGGTGCCGCGATCGCAGCGTAAAGAAACCATCGATCAGACTATCAGCCGCTGGCGCGGCGAGTTCTCGACGATTCCGGGCATGATGGTATTTCTGCAGAATCCGCCGCCGATCCAGATTGGCGCGCAGTTTACCAAGAGCACCTACCAGATGACGCTGCAGAGTCCGAATACGAAAGATCTCTATAAGTATTCAACTATTCTGGAGAGCAAGCTGCATGCACTGCCCGATCTGCGCGACGTCAACAGCGACCTCGAGATCAAGAATCCGCAGGTCACCGTCGATATCGATCGCGACAAAGCGCACTCGCTCGGCCTGACCGCACAGGCGATCGAGAGTGCGCTCTCGGACGCTTATGGATCGCGCCAGATTTCGACGATCTACGCACCTAACAACGAATACTGGGTCGAACTCGAGCTCGAGCCCCAGTACCAGAACGATCCGGCCTCGCTCAACCTGCTGTACGTGCGATCGGCGACCGGCCAGTTGGTGCCGCTTAATACCGTCGCGAAGCTGACGCGAACACTGGGACCGCTCTCGATCAACCATTCGGGACAATTGCCTGCAGTCACGATTTCGTTTGATGTCGCACCGAACGTGTCGCTCGGCAAGGCCCTCAGCGAAGTGAAAACGCTCGCCGACAATACGCTGCCGTCGGCGGTCACGGCGCAGTATTCAGGTGCGGCGCAAGCCTTCCAGAATTCGATAGGCAATCTCGGAATGCTGCTGGCGATGGCGATTCTCGTCATTTATCTGGTGCTCGGAATTCTGTACGAGAGCTTCATCCATCCGATTACGATTCTATCGGGATTGCCCGCAGCTGGATTTGGCGCGTTGCTCACGCTGATGATCTTCGGGTTGGAGCTCGACCTGCTCGCCTTCGTCGGCATCATCATGCTGGTCGGCCTGGTTAAGAAAAACGCCATCATGATGATTGACTTTGCACTCGACGCGCAGCGCACCGGGGGCAAGAACGCAACCGACGCGATTTTCGAAGGATGCATGGTCCGGTTTCGCCCGATCATGATGACCACAATGGCCGCGTTCATGGGAACGTTGCCGATCGCCCTCGGCCTTGGCGAGGGTGCCGATGCGCGCCGTCCGCTGGGCGCCGCGGTGGTGGGGGGACTAATCTTCTCTCAACTCCTGACGCTCTACATCACACCGGTCGTCTACACTTATATGGATGCATTCCAAGAAAGGCTGAAGACGCGAATGCGGCGCGAGCCGGTCCCGCAGATTGAGGAGGTGCCAGTGGCGGCGATTACTGGGCCGTCCACTGAATCGCCGCGTCGCCGCGCCGCCTCGTAGATTCTGCTTGTGCTACAATTTTGATCGACTTGCCAGTCTGCGAGGCGTTGCCTAGCCTAATGCTGGGAGTTGGATCGAGATGACGGACTCAATGAAAAAGGCGTTTCATGAAGCGTCCCGCTTGCCAAAGGAGGAACAGGACCTGTTTGCGAAGTGGATGCTTGCAGAGCTGGCCTCTGAAAAGCGATGGGAGCACGCCTTCGAACGTACAGGGGATTCGCTCGCTAAATTGGCCCACAAGGCGTTGGCTGAACATCGTAAGGGTCGTACCAAGGCGCTCGATCCAGAGGCGCTCTGAACTCCAGAACGAGCATTGACTTCAGGAGAGCGTTCCGGCGACTCCCCGCCACCATACAGCGCCAAGCTCGGGTGGCGTATCGATTATTCGAGCAAAATCCGAATCATCCGAGTTTGCGCTTTAAACAGGTCCATCCGGAGGAACCCATCTATTCCGTCCGAATAAGCCGCAACTATCGAGCAGTGGGTGTGCGTGAAGACGATGAAATCATTTGGTACTGATCGGATCCCACGCCGATTACGATAAGCTGATTGGCTAGTTCTCCTGATATGATCCATCGAAGAATTTGCACTACAGTCGCTCACGCGTGATTGCGCTGAAACGTACCTGAAGCAACATGCTAACCGCGAGAGACTTTCGCATCAGCGTGATGGGCGGTAGAATTATAGGTATGCTTTGTGTTTCGAGCGGCGGATGGAGCGTCCTCCCGGATGCTAATGGTTGAAGCTCTTGTCGCGCGATAAAGATTATAAAATAAAAGTGGTCGGTGCGCAGCCGAAAGTCGTAGTCGATTTCGATTTAATCCGGCGGATCGGCGGCCGCAACTTCCGTGATCTTGGAGGTCATCCGGTACGTAATGGCCTTCGGGTGCGAAGCGGCAGGATCTATCGATCAGCCCATCTCGCGAACGTCGCCGATGAGCATCCGTTGAGAGAGCTGACGCTGCGTACGCTGATCACGCTGCAGAGCCAGCTCGAAGTGCGCCATCTCGGCCCGCCCAAGCCGGAGTTTCTGGAGTCTGGCGTGCGCTGGGAACATATCCCGATTGGCGACCCCTGGTTCCGCGAGGACGGTTTCTACAAAATCGAAACCAAGCCCGGCCACGAGCATCTCGTAATCCTCACTGAGTTCCTTGCGGACTGGCAATTGTTTTTCAAAATACTCGCGGAGCGCGAGGTCTATCCCCTACTCTTCCATTGTTCGGCGGGCCGAGATCGCACCGGCGTCGGGGCCGCAATGCTGCTCGAGATGCTCGGCGTCGACCGCGCGCGAATTCTCGAAGACTTCCTCGTGAGCAATGTCACCTTTCCGCAGATGCCGTTGAAGGCGGGACAACTCGAACCGATTTTCGCGCTAATCGACGAGCACGGCGGTATCGATGGTTTCATGCGCGAGGTGTTGCTGCTCGCTCCTGCCGACATGGAAGCTATCCGCAAAGACCTGCTCGAACCGTCGATCGACTAGGTCGGCGCTTTCGCTGATCGTCGTCGAACTGAGCTGATTGACCGGTTCGATTTCCCTGCGACGCACAGCCGACCTGAGGGAATTGCACGCTACCGGCGATGAAGGTGTGGGAGCCTAAGAGACCTGACCCGCGCACGCGGCCCGTGCTTGCCCTCTCCTAGGATAAGTAGAGGGGTTGAGGAAATCGCTCGTACTCGCCTGGAACCCCTTTCGCCCGTGAACCCATACCGCTTTCGTCACCTATCGGATGGCCTGAAGGCCTTGCCACCGGCGAGCAACGGCAGGCCCGCGGCTGTGCACGGGCTTGAGATCGAGCGAGGGCGGATAGGTAGGCGGACGTTCAGGCTGGGGTGTAGCCGTCGCGCAGTAGTGACTTGGCGATGATCATGCGTTGGACTTCGCTCGTCCCCTCGCCGATCTCCGTGAGCTTCGCGTCGCGCATGTAGCGCTCGACCGGGAATTCCTTGACGTAGCCGTAACCGCCGAAGATTTGGACGGCCTTGGTGGTCGTCCACATCGAGGTTTCCGAAGCGAACAGCTTCGCCATCGAGGCTTCCCGCGCGAACGGCTGACCGCGATCCTTGAGCGCCGCGGCTCGCAACATCAGCAGCCACGACGCCTCGATCCGCGTTGCCATGTCGGCGAACATCCATTGGATCGCCTGAAAGTCGGCGATCGCCTTGTCAAACTGGCGCCGCTCTTTCGCATAGGCGGCGGCGTCTTCCATCGCACCGCGAGCGATCCCGATCGCGAAACCGGCTATGCCGATGCGTCCTCCCTCGAGCACCTTGAGCGTCTGCTGATAGCCCATACCGGGCTCGCCGATGAGGTTGCGCGCCGGCACGGTGACGTTGTCGAACACCACCTCGGCGGTGTCTGAGGAATGGAGGCCGAGCTTTTCAATTTTGCGGCCGGTACTCAGGCCGGGAGTGCCGCGATCGACGATGAAAGCAGAGACGCCGGTGCGTCCGGCGCCGCTATCGGTCACCGCCATCACCACGTAGACGTCGGCGACGCTGCCATTGGTGATGAACATCTTGGCGCCGTTGATATGATAGCTATCGCCGGAACGAACGGCTTTGGTGCGCATCGCAGCGGCGTCGGAGCCCGAGCCCGGCTCGGTCAGACACCATGCGCCGAGCTTCTTCGCAGCCAGCATGTCAGGCAGATAGTGAGCGCACTGTGCATCCGACGCGAACATGCCGATATGACCCGAGGAGAGCGACATGTGCGCCGCGCACGAAAGGCCGACACCAGCGTCGTAGCGCGAGATGCCCTCAACCACCAGCACTTGCGAGAGCGTGTCTGCTCCGCCACCGCCGTACTTCTCAGGGAAAGCGACACCGAGAAAGCCCAACTCGCCCAATTGCTCGACGACGTGGCGCGGGAAGGTTGCGGCCTTGTCCCATGCGGACGAGTTGGGTTTGATCTCGCGCTCAGCGAAATCGGCCAGCGTCTCGCGAATCTGCCGCTGCTCGTCGCTCAGTTCAAAGTTCATCGCCGATTACTCAGTCGCGCGGCTGCACGTTTTCGCGCACCCATTTCACGATGTCCTCAGTCGATGCGCCGGGTGTGAAGACCTGACGTACGCCGAGGGCCTTGAGCTTGCCCGAGTCCTCATCCGGAATAATCCCGCCGCCGAAAACCGCGACATCGCCCGCACCGCGCTCGGTGAGCAGGCGCATCACCTCGGGAAACAGCGTCATGTGCGCGCCCGACAGAATGCTGAGGCCAACCGCATCGACGTCCTCCTGCACGGCTGCCTCCGCGATCATTTCGGGAGTCTGATGCAGTCCCGTGTAGATAACTTCGAAGCCGCCGTCGCGCAACGCCCGTGCAATAATCTTTGCGCCGCGGTCGTGACCGTCGAGGCCCGGCTTCGCCACCAGAATACGTAGTCGCTTTTCTGCCACCTGCTAAATCCAGCCTGGGTCTTTATAGACGCCAAATTCGGTACGATAAATGTCGCTGATTTCGCCGACGGTGGCGTCGTGACGCACCGCCTCGCAAATCGGTTCCATCAGATTTTCGCCTGATCGACAGGCCTCGGCGACGCGCGTGAGTGCTTCCTTGAGGGCCGTCGAATTGCGCTCGCGCTTCATCTTGCGCACGCGCTGAATCTGGCGCTCCTCCATCAAAGGATCGATCTTCAGCACCTCGATCGGGATTTCCTCGGGGATGGAATACTTGTTGACGCCGACGACAGTTTTGATCCCCTGCTCGAGCTGGCGCTGATAGAGGAACGCGGCCTCGGCGATCTCGCGTTGCGGATAGCCGACCTCGATCGCCTTCAGCATCCCGCCCATTTCGTCGATCTTGTTGATGTAGTCGGTCGCCTCGCGCTCCATGCGGTCGGTGAGCGCCTCGACCGCGTAGCTCCCGCCAAACGGGTCGATGGTGTTGGTGATGCCGGTTTCCTCGGCAATGATCTGCTGAGTACGCAACGCGACCATGACCGATTGTTCCGTTGGCAGCGCGAGCGTCTCGTCCATCGAATTGGTGTGCATCGATTGCACGCCGCCGAGCACGCCGGCCAGCGCCTGGATCGCCACGCGCACGATGTTGTTCAGCGGTTGCTGCGCGGTTAGCGATACGCCTGCGGTCTGCGCGTGCGTGCGCAACATCATCGAGCGCGGATTCTTCGCACCGAAGCGTTCCTTCAGATATCGCGCCCACATCCGGCGGCCCGCGCGGAGTTTCGCGATCTCTTCCAGGAAATCGCTATGCAAATCCCAGAAGAAGGATAGCCGCGGCGCAAAGTCGTCGACATCGATCCCGCGGGCTACAGCGTCCTGCACATAGCAGAGGCCGTCGGCGATCGTGAACGCGAGTTCCTGCACGGCGGTCGAGCCGGCCTCGCGAATGTGGTAGCCGGAAATCGACACCGGATGAAATCGAGGCGCCTTCTTCGCGCAGAACTCGACCATGTCCGTGACGATGCGCAGCGATGGAGCCGGCGGGCAAATCCATTCCTTTTGCGCGGTAAACTCCTTGAGCATGTCATTCTGGATTGTACCGCTGACCTGATCCCACGGCACGCCGGTGCGCTCGGCTTGCACCAGGTACATCGCGAGCAAGGCAGACGCCGAGCAGTTCACCGTCATCGAGGTCGAGACCTTGCCCATCGGAATCTGATCGAACAGCCGCCCGACATCGTGGATCGAGGTGACGTTGACGCCCTCGCGTCCGACTTCGCCCATCGAGCGCTCGTGGTCGGCGTCGTAGCCCATCAGGGTCGGCATGTCGAACGCGGTCGAGAGGCCGTCCTGCCCCTGCGCGAGCAGAAAGCGGAAGCGCTCATTGGTGTCCTCGGCAAGTCCGAAGCCCGCGAACT
>Ga0182024_10002315_pt1 | contig 47563 bp, 33 predicted proteins | sample P32metaG_FD_120480 | JGI IMG/M metagenome (GOLD analysis project Ga0182024, IMG submission 120480) | Permafrost microbial communities from Stordalen Mire, Sweden - P3-2 metaG (Illumina Assembly) | ecosystem: Environmental > Terrestrial > Soil > Wetlands > Permafrost | place: Sweden: Stordalen... | reverse complement strand
TCTGAAATCTGAAATCTGAAATCTGAAATCTGCCCACTATCTCCCCTACTCCACCACTAACTCCGCATGCAAACCAGCCGTAGAATCTTCCCCGGCCCACACGTCAAACGTCGCCGGCTCCACAACCCACACTTTCGTCTGCGGGCTAAAGAACTCCAGCTCATCCTTCCCCAACCGAAACTTCAGCGTCTGCGTCTCGCCCGGTTGGAGCGCCACACGCTTGAAGCCCTTCAACTGCCGCACTGGCCGCGAAGCCGATCCCGCACGTTGATGAATGTAAACCTGTGCCACCGCATCGCCGGCCACCGTGCCCGTATTCGTCACGTCGACTTGCACCTCGGTCGTTTCGCCCGCCTTCACGCTCTTCCGGCTCAACCGCAGATGATCGAATTTGAAATTTGTGTAACTCAATCCGTACCCAAACGGATATAGCGGCTTGCTGTTCATGTCCCAATAACGCGATGTAAATGTCGGCCGATCCTCCGGCTCATGCGTCAGGTTGTGGTTGTAGTAGAGCGGCTCTTGGCCCGCGGCCCGCGGCCAACTCACCGGCAGCTTGCCTCCCGGATTCACATCGCCAAACAGCACATCGGCGACGGCGTTTCCGCCTTCGGTTCCCGGATACCACGCTTCCAGAATCGCTGGCACATGTTCCGAAGCCCACCGAATATCCAACGGCCGCCCATTTTCGAGCACTAGCACCACAGGTTTGCCCGAGGACACCACCGTCTCGAGCATCTGTTCCTGGATACCCGGCAAATCCAGCGTCGCCCGCGAAGCTGATTCGCTGCTCATCGTTGCCATTTCGCCCAGCACCGCCACCACTACATCCGCATCGGCAGCGGCAGCCTTCGTCTTCGTCAGCCAATCGGCCACTTCGTCCGCCGTCGGCGCGGGAGCCGGCTTTGCCCCCGAGATCATGTCGAACAGCGACGGGTACAGCCGCGCCATCGCCGGCCCGGCTACATACGTCACCTGCGCATCCGTCCCCACCTTGTTCTTGATCCCCGCCAACACCGTTACTGGATGGCTCTTCCCGCCGCCGCCAAACAATCCCTCCACCGTCCATCCGCCTTCAATGTCCCGCGTCGAGTCGGCCAGCGCTCCAATCACCGCAATCTTCTTCACGCTCTTCGCCAGCGGCAGCGTTCTATTTTCGTTCTTCAGCAAGACCATCGACCGCGCAGCGACCTTCCGCTCCAGCGCCAGTCCCTCCGGCCGCGTCAACGTCGCCTCCCTTCGTCTCATCGACGTAAGGGTGCTCGAACAGCCCGAGTTCAAATTTGGTTTCCAATACCGGAAGTACCAGGGCATCCAACTGGGCATCGTTCACCTTGCTGTCCGCCACTAGCTTCGCCAGGTTGTGCGTATAAGTCTGGCTCGCCATATCCATATTCACGCCTGCCGTCGCCGCCTTGTACGCCGCGTCTTCGCCATCGCGCGCGAACCCATGCGTCAAAAGGCTCCCCACTGCGAACGCATCCGACACCACAAATCCCTTGAAGCCCCAGTCATTCCGCAGAACATCCGTCAGCAGCCACTTGTTGCCGCTTGCCGGCACATCGTTCAGGTCCATATACGCGCTCATAAAGCTGCCCGCACCTGCCTGCTCCGCCGCGTGAAATGGAACCAGGTACACGTTCTCCATCAGCTCTCCCGGCACATACGACGAGTCGTAGTCGCGTCCCCCATCCGCCGCGCCGTAACCCGCAAAGTGCTTCACACACGCCAGCACGCTATCCGGTCCCAGCGTGTCTCCTTGGAATCCCTTCACCTGCGCCCGCGCCATCGCCGCGCCAAGATAAGGATCCTCGCCCGCGCCCTCGACAATCCGTCCCCACCGCGCATCCCGCGCAATGTCCACCATCGGCGTAAATGTCCAATCGATCCCAGCCGCGCGCGCATCCTGTCCCGCCAAATGCTGCGACGCCTCTTCCACACTCGGATCCCACGACGAAGCCATTGCCAGCGGTACCGGAAACACTGTCCGGTAGCCATGAATCACGTCAAACGCAAACAGGATCGGAATATGCAGCCCCGATTTCTCCACTGCGATGTGCTGCAGCCGGTTGATCTCCTTCACGTCGATCAGCCACAAAACCGACCCAACCTTCCCCTGGTTGATCAAATCGTCCGGCTTCTCGCTGCCCAACATCGGCATCATCACGCCTGACGATTGGTTCAGCTGTCCAACCTTCTCGTCCACCGTCATCTTCTGCAGCAGGGCTTCCGCCTTCCGGTGCGCTTCTTCGTGCGACACAGTTTGGGCGGCCAGGTTCCCAGCCAGAATCACCAGGGCGCAGCAGGACAACAGGTACTTCTTCGAACCAAACATGCACATAGTCCCAAGGCCTCTTTTCTTTCAAACCACTGCAAAAACTTGCCTTCAATGAAATCGCCGACCAGCATAGTCCATCCGTCCCCACCCCGTCAGGCCCTCAACCTATATAGCGATCCGTTTCCGAACTGCCACAGCGGAGAACCAGCTCTTCAACCGCACAAATCTCAGTGCCCCATCCTGCCATCCTGAGCGAAGTCGAATGGGCAGCGGCTCTCCTTGCCTTTGAATTGTCATCCTGAGCGGAGCACGTTTGGGGCCCCGACCGCACTTCAGTGCGATTGGGGTAAGCGGAGCGAAGGATCTGCCCCTCACGATGCATCGATCAGCACCACACTGGGTGCCCCATCCTTGCGCAGCAAGGGTGGGAAACCACGACCCTCAATTCACCGCCGTCATCGCTCGAAAGATTCAACAGATGCTGTCATCCTGAGCGAGCGAAGCGAGTCGAAGGACCTGGTTTGGTTCTCTGGCGAACCACCCAAGCGTCGCGGCGGGATGCAGGTGTGCCGAGAACGCTTCGCCAGAGGTAGAATAGCGGCCGTTCCCGGGCACAAAAAAAGCGCCCCCCGGTAAGTCCTGCCTGGATTGATCCAGGTCTGGCAAACCGGAGGGGCGAGGAGCCGCAATCACAAGAAAAGGCGCTTTTCGTAAGCTCTGGCGGGTTAGGACTTTCGTCTTCCGCAGAGGCGCACTGCCAGCACATTTTCTGGACCGGAGAGAACTATAGGATCAGCATTCTTGTCGGAGATAGGTTCCATCGGGTAGCATCGCCCATAATTCCTAATTAAATAAGTAATGCAAATGGGTTAAGCAATCGTAGACAATCGATTTTCTGGGACGTATGATACGCAATGCAGCTGAGTGCAAGCCTCGATCCGTGCGGAGTTTCCCACACGTAAATTGCAGGCAGCTCAAGATATACCGGCATGGCTTTGACCGAGCCAAGCCGCGCTGCCAATTTTTAGGACAAGTCGCCAATACGCCGCTACTCCTCCTCGGCAACCTGGGATTTTGTCCGTCGACACTTGCCCTCTGGGTATTTTGAGCCGCATCAGGAGTTGGGACATGCCGGTGGCGCCGAAATCCATGCAAGATTTGGAGCAGCAGGTCCCCGCCCTTGACCCGGCAGCCGTCCGCGAGCAGGTCGAGCGCCTCGTTGCCCATCCCCTCTTCGCCAACAGCAAGCGCTACCCCGCCCTCCTTGCCTACGTCGTCGAGCAGACCCTCCTCGGCAACGCATCGGATCTCAAAGAGCGCAGCATCGGCATCGAGGTCTTCGGGCGCTCGCCCAGTTACGACGCCAACGCCGACCCCATCGTCCGTATCACCGCAGGCGAAGTACGCAAACGCCTCTCGCAGTATTACTACGACGCCTCCCACGCCGGCGAACTGGTCCTCGAGCTCCCCATCGGCTCCTACGTCCCCGTTTTTCGTCCGTCCGATGCCCCCGCGGAACCGGCTCCCCTCGAGACCTCACCCGAACCGGTAACTGCCCCGGGCGCAGTCCTCATAGTTCCATCGTCACAGCCGACCGCCCCTCGCGCCCAACCCTGGCGCCTCCGCTGGATCGTCGCCGGATTCCTCGTCGTCCTCGCAGGCGCGATCGGCCTCGTCGTCGGGCTCCGCATCCATCCCGTGCCGCCCCTCCCGCCTCCCTCCAACATTGACCGTTTCTGGGAACCGGTAGTCTCCAGCGCCAACCCCGCCACCTTCTGTCTAGGCGAGCCGGCCAAGAACCTCGACACGGAGTCCATCAACGACTTCGAAGCTCCCGTCAGCAAGCCGCAACCCGAAAAGCTCTACGTCCGCCTCCACTACTCCGGCAATCTCGCCCTGGCAGACGTCATTACCCTCACCCGCACCGCTGCGAATCTCGAGACCAAACATAAGTCCTTCCGCGTCGTCCCCGCCTCTGAAGCCAGCTTTGCGCAGCTCCGCGAAGGGCCTATTGTTCTGATCGGTGCGTTCGACAACATCTGGACCCTGCGCGTCACCCAAAAACTGCGCTTCGGTTTTGAATCCAAGGACGGTGTCGCCACGCTCGTCGATCGCAAAAGTCCGCAACCCACCTCGTGGGCCACTGCATGGGATCTGCCCTACGAGAAACTCTCCCGGGATTACGCCATCGTTGCACGCATCCACGACAGCACCACCGGCCAGCCCGTCATCATCGCCGCCGGCATCTCTGAAGAAGGAACCGAAGCCGCCGGCGAAATCCTCTACAACCCCGTCTACCTCGACTCGCTCCTGGCCAAGGCCCCTCCCGACTGGGAAAAGAAAAACATGGAAGCCGTCATCGAAACCCAGGTGATCCAGGGCCACTCCGGCCCCCCCAACGTCTTAGCCGTGGAAACCTGGTAACCCATAAACGATGGCATCCTGAGCTATTCCTCGATACTGTCATCCTGAGCGGAGCGCGAAGTCGAAGGACCTGCGTATGTCCTTCACGCGGCGTCAATCTGCAAGAGAATGGGTGCCCCAGGTCCCTGTTTTTGGGACCTGGGAAAGCACGACCCTCAATTCACCGCCATCATCGCCCGAAAAATTCAACAAATGCCGTCATCCTGAGCGGCCGCACCCCGGCTCACGCCCAGCCCCACTTGCCATAAACCGCAGGGCGAGAATACTCTGTCGTCATGCGTCGATGTCGCTAACACCGTCCTGGTGACTGCTGCGACGCACGGGCGCGCCAAGCGCGCGAGCTGCCCCGCCTGACGAGACGAGTCGACTCCCAGCCAACTTTGTTGAACTCACCTAAGTTGATCCGGCATCGCTTGATCTCACTCACTTGACCCGGACTAACTTGACCTGATTCGGGGCCGATTCCCGAGAAAGAGGAGAACGATGGCACGTATTGCCGCAAATGTGACAGAACTCATTGGGCACACCCCGCTCGTGCGCCTGAACCGCGTGGCCGCCGGATTGCCCGCGACCGTGGTGGCGAAACTCGAGAGCCAGAATCCGCTGGCCAGCGTGAAAGACCGCATCGGCTTCGCCATGATCGACGATGCGGAGAAAGCGGGGCGCATCAAGCCAGGCCAGACCGTGCTCATCGAGCCCACCAGCGGCAACACAGGCATCGCCCTTGCGTTTGTCGCCGCGGTCAAGGGCTACAAATTGATCCTGACCATGCCCGAGACCATGAGCATCGAGCGCCGCGTTCTCCTCAAAGCGTTTGGCGCCGAGATCGTGCTCACCCCCGGTCCCAGCGGCATGAAGGGCGCAATCGCCAAAGCCAACGAGATTCTCGCCAACACGCCCAATGGCTTCATCCTCCAGCAATTCGACAACCCGGCCAACCCGGCAATTCACTTGGCGACCACGGGCCCGGAGATCTGGGACGACACCGACGGCAAAGTCGACTTCCTCATCTCAGGCGTAGGCACCGGTGGCACCATCACCGGCGTATCGCAATACATCAAGCCCCGCAAGCCCAGCTTCAAAGCAATCGCGGTAGAACCAACCGACAGCGCCGTGCTCAGCGGCGGCAAGCCCGGCCCCCACAAGATTCAGGGCCTCGGCGCCGGCTTTGTGCCCAGCATTCTGGACACCAAGCTGATCGACGAAGTCATCCAGGTCTCGAACGACGACTCAGTAGCGATGGCTCGCCGTCTGCCGCTCGAAGAGGGCCTCTTCGTAGGCATAAGCTCAGGCGCAGCCGTAGTAGCCGCGCTCAAAGTAGCCGCCCGCCCTGAGAATGCAGGCAAGCTGATCGTGACGGTGCTACCCGACTTTGGTGAGCGGTATTTGTCGAGCGTGTTGTTCGATTCGCTGCGCCAGGAAGCACTGGCCCTGCCAACACACCCGGTAACGCTTTAAAGCAGTTCAGAGTTCTTAGTTCGCAGTTCTTATTTGTAGTTCAGGTTTGTAATTCAAAGTCGATGTTCTGTGAGAGGACACGACTCTACAGCATGGGAAAAACTCAAATTGGAGGCAAACCGTGATGGCTTTGTAACAGGGCACGACTTCACAGGTTGCGGAAAAACTCAATTCATCATGTGCTTTGTAACAGGGCACGACTTCAGTCGTGCCGCAAAGAGGTCAAAATGAGTGCGGGCTTTAGCCCCTGAGGGACGTTGGCAAGTTGGCTCACATCAGACAGTGAACCATCAACAAAAAATGACCTTGGCGAATAACGGCCACGGAATCGAAACTACGAACTAAGAACTCTGAACTAAAAGCCATGTCCGTCCTGGAACGCATGCGCGAAGACATCAACTCCATCCGGGAGCGCGACCCCGCTGCGCGTTCCCGCCTCGAAATCTTCCTCTGCTATCCGGGCCTGTGGGCGGTTTGGTATCACCGCGCCAGCCACAGGCTTTGGCGCGCAAATCTGCGTCTCCCCGCGCGCATTCTCTCCCAGCTCGCCCGCTTCTTCACCGGCGTCGACATTCATCCCGGAGCACTGCTCGGCCGTCGCCTCTTCATCGACCACGCAACTGGAGTCGTCATCGGCGAAACAGCCATCGTCGGCAGCGACGTGACGATCTATCAGGGCGTCACGCTGGGCGGAACCGGCAAAGGCCACGGCAAGCGCCACCCCACGGTCTGCGACGGCGTCTTTATCGGCAACAATGCAAATATCCTGGGCAACATCACCGTGGGCGAGAACTCCCGCGTCGGTGCCGGCTCCGTAGTCCTCGACGACGTCCCGCCGAACTCTACGGTAGTCGGCGTACCCGCGCACATCGTGTATCGTGCCGGGCAAAGGGTGCTGATCACCGATCCCCATGAAATCAAGGACCCGCTCTCCGATGCGCTCATTGCGCTCTCCGCACGCGTCGAAGAGATGGAACAGCGGCTCGGCGCGCAGCCGGGACAGGCTGTGCCATTTGCCTCCGAAGAAGCGGATCGAACCGCCTACCGCAAGGAACTCGATTACATCCGCGATTATGTTTCAATGGGCGAAGGCATCTGATCCGGCGCTGCGAATTGCAGCGCCCGATGACCTCGACGACCTACTCTCCGCGTAGCGCCTGCATGGGATTGATCGAAGCGGCGCGCAGCGCGGGCAGCGCCGACGCCGTAATAGCCAGCAACAAAACCCCAATCACCGCCAGCGTGAGCACCATCGGATCGAACGGACTCACCCCAAAAAGCAGGGAGCGCAGCAAGCCAGAAGCGGCCAACGCACCTCCCAGTCCAAGAACGCAGCCAACAGCCGCAAGCTTTGCGCCGGATTCGAGAATCAGGCGCACAATCGCCGCACGCTGCGAACCAAGCGCCATGCGAATCGCCATCTCCTGCACGCGCGACGCCACTGAGAAAGCGATGATGCTATAAATCCCCAGCACCGCAAGCAGAACCGCCGCGAGGGCGAAGCTCGAAATCAGTACCGTGTTGAAGCGGCGCGGCGCCTCACTGTCAGAAACCGCCTGCTCCATCGTCTGCACCTGCGTCAGTGGGAGCAGCGGATCGATGGAACGCACCGTCGCGCGCAGCGCATTCTCCATCCGCTCGGCAGGCAGCGATGACCGCAACGTAATGTAGCCGCCATTCCCATTCAAATCGGTAGCAGGCGATGCGAGCGCGCCAAAGTCGTCTTCTGCCTGTGCCACAGGGAAGTAATACTGATCCTTGGTGACTTCATCCGGCGAGCTGAGCTTCACATCGGCCCCTTCGCCAACCACGGTCATCCACGGCGTCTGCATCTCAGGCGTACCGACGCGGATCCGCTTGCCGATCGGATCCTGGTTGGGCCAGTAGTGCTGCGCAAAGTTGTGACTCACGATAGTGACGAGTTGCGAGCCGGAACGATCGTCATTCGTGAAGAATCGGCCGCGCACCAGCGCAATTCCCATGGTGCGGAAGTAGTCACCAATGATGTACGCCGGGGTGGCGAGATTCATGGTCGCGCCCTTGGGCGGAACGAAGCCATCGACAACAAACGTCTGATTGCTGTTGTTGTTCGAGGCAGGAAGAAAGCTCGTCAGCCCCGTGGCCGTGACGCCTGGAAGCTGGCCCAGGCGACGCAGAAGCTCATTGTTGAAGTTGTCGACCAAGTCCTGTTTCGGGTATTGCTGCTGCGGCAGATTATAGGATGCGGTCGTGACGTTCTCAGGCCGGAAGCCGAGATCGATAGAGCGCATCTTCTCGAAGCTGCGTAACAGCAGTCCCGACGCAGACAGAAGAATCAGTGCAATCGCAATTTCCGCAACCACAAGCGTCGATCGCAGCCGCGCATGGCCACCGCCTACCGTTCCGCTCCGCCCACCGTCTTTCAGGTGGCTGTTCACGTTGGTGCGTAGCGCCGCGAAGGCGGGAGCAATGCCGCAGAGCAGCCCCGTAACAATCGCGAGGAGGAGGGCAAAACCGACGACGTACCAGTTGAGCGCAATCTCACTGATGCGCGGCAGGCTCTCGGGCAGCAGGGACTTGCCCACACGCAGAGCGACAGCAGCAAGCATCAGGCCGAGTACACCGCCCGAAACGCTGAGCACCAGGCTCTCCAAAATCGTTTGCCGCAAAAGCGCCGCAGCTTGCGCACCCAGCGCCAGGCGTACCGCAATTTCTCTCTGGTTCCGAATGGCGCGCACCAGCATCAGGCCAGCCAAATTGACGCAGGCAATCAGCAGCACCACAGCGACAGCGAGAAAGAGCGTGCGCAGCAAGGGACGCGCCTGCGCAATGGTTTCCTCCTGTTGCGGACGCACCATGGCGCTGATGCGCAGATTCGCCATCATCGCCGGATAGTTCTTCATGATCTCCTGCGCCACCCGCTCAGCATCGCCTTGTGCCTGTTGTGCCGTGATGCCGGGCTTGAGGCGGCCGATCATCTGGTAGCTCCAGTTGGCTGCGGCGCCGGGGGTAAGCTCCCCTGGCTGGAAGCTCATGGGCACCCACAGCTCGATTCGATTGAGCTGGCCAGACTGTAGGGGGAACTCGAAATTGCGCGGCATCACCCCAATCACGACGTAGGACTTGCGATCGAGAAGAATCTTGGTGCCCAGGATCGCAGGGTCAGCGTGAAAGCGGCTCTGCCACGCGCCATAGCTTAATACGACCATCTGCTGATGATGCTCGTCTTCATCGGCGGTAAACACGCGGCCAAGATGCGGCGCGACGCCAAGCGCGATGAAGACGCCGGCAGTGAGTCGGGCGGCGGTGACCTGCGCCGGCTCACCGTTGCCGGAGAGCTCGTAGCCTGCATACTGATAGCCGCCGAGCCCGTTGAACGAGTGCGTTTCGCGCGTGTAAGCGATGATGTCGGGGACAGTCACGCCTGCTTCGCAGTTGCCGCCCAGATCGGCTCCCTTCAGGCAATCAGCCAGTACCATCAGGCGATTCGAATCCGGAAACGGCAAGGGCCGCAACAGAACCCCTTCAACGATGGAGAAGATCGCCGTGGTCGCGCCGATCCCAAAGGCCAGCATCAGCACCGCGGTAATTGCGAATCCTGGGGATTTGCGAAGCTGCCGAAGAACGAAACGAAGATCGAAGAGGAGATTCTGCATAAAGACCTCGCAGACACGTGTAGGTACGGATTGACGAGCAATTCTGAAGCCAAACAGAACTAAACGGCCGATCCGTAATTTCAAAGAGATAAAACGAAATTCATGCGCGAGCAGTTCCATTGGACGTGCGAAGCCGAGACACCCTGTCCAAAAATGAACACCGCTTCCGGTGAATCCGAGGGAGCGTCGCCGCGCAGATTCTTTAGCTAGTTGCGTGAATGGGCTTCAAAGGGCAGGGCTTCAGTTGTCGCTGAAAGGCAGCAGCCGGAGGGAGCAGGGGCCAGTCGGGGTCCCCAGCGACAGGTCCACGTCGCCGGGGTGATTTTTAGGCCCCTGAATCGAGCGACCGGATCAGACGGGCTTTAGCCCCGGCGGAGCCCTTTCCCGCCAGCTCTGCCGATAATCCAGATCAATGCACGTCCACCGACCGATCCCCTTCGTACCTCATGATGTGGAAGTAAGCCTCCCACCCACTCCACGCCGCAGGCGCAGGCAACTTGGCCATCGGATCTTTAAGGTGGTCGGCGTAAGCCTGGACCAGCTCGCGCGTGCGATACACGCCGGTCAGCCAATCGCCTCGATACCAGTTCTTCCACTTGCCGTACTCAGCCGCAGCCATCGATTGCTGAGTGCTGTCGAGAGCCTGCAGAGCCTCGCCGGTTTCGGTGCGCGCCTTCTCCGTGTCTCCGGCAGCATCGTCTTCGAGCGCCCGCGCCACCAGCAACAGCGCCCAATTGCTTTCGCGATTAATCGTAATCATGGTCAAAACCGAAGCCTCGTAGTAGGCGCGGCGATCCGGGTCGACCAGATTCTCCGCTGCCTGCGCATGGTTCCACACCGCATCCCACCGCGGCTGCGCAGCTTCGCACTCCTCGATATCGCGCTTCAGTTGCGCAGCCCGAACATCCGCATCGAACGAAGGCAGCACCCGCGGCGGCGTCCATTTGGGCGACTGGCTCGGCACCGCTTCCACCTGGTGTTCGCTCAGGTCGTCAAGAATCAGTCGGCGAATCTCCGTGTGGTAGTGCTGGTCGCCATTGAAGCGCTTCACGTTGCTCAGCGGCGGAGGCGGCGGCGCGTTCCCCGCAGACGTCAGCCCCGGAGGCCCGAACGGAGCCCGCAGTGAGGGTGCATCGAAATACTCCTTATAGACAGCAGCCAGCGCGTCGGCAGATTTCGCCCCAAATTCCTCGGTCGCCCACTGCTTATAGAAACCGTCATCGGTGCTCTCCCTCGGAACCCCACCCCACGCAATGTCCATCACCGCCCGCGTCGTCATGGCCACAGGCCGAATGTCGCTGGTGTTCACCAGAAAATACGACGTAGCCCCCGCCCTGATATACCGCCCCAATTCAGACTGGATCACAGAGACCGGCACCATCTCCGAAAGCTGGTTTGACTGGCTGTTCATCATCGCCACGTGAAAATAGGCGCCGTGGCCCGCTGCAACTTTGCCGCCATCCTGCATATCGCCATAGCCGGTATCCGCCCACACCAGCGCCACCTCCGGCGGAATCTTCAGGTAGCCCTCCTGCATCAGGCGTGCGCCCTCCTGCCACAGGTCCGTGACAAATTGCGCGTTGGGATATTTAGCTCGGACGATCTTCATCTGCACCGCAATCGCGTCGCTGATGCGCTGCCCAAGCAGCGGATCGTTGTCGCGCACGCTTGGATCGAGCGACGCGTAACTCGAATCGGAAAGACCGCGCAGGCCCACGCTCCACAGAATCTCTTCATCGGGCTTGTAAGCAGCGACAGTATTGGTCCACGCCCGCTCGAGAATTTCAGGATGCGTCGAGAAGTTGTAAGGCACATCCCGCGGCCAGCGCGCCACATTCACTCCCAGCGGAATCGCGTGATGCTGGTTCACGATGAGGCCCCGCTCGGTGGCCGCGTGTACCTGCGCATCGTCGGGAAAGATCCACGTACCCGGCACGACCATGTTGCCCTTGAGCCGCAGAATGGTCTCGTACACGTTATCCCAGACCTTCAGCGAGATACCTGTCTGCTCGCCTTTCCCCGCTGGAATCCACCCCGTAAGCAAATCTTCATCGTTGGGAAAGAATCCGCGATATCGGAAGACGGGGCTCGGATACACATGCGTGAAATCCGCAGGTAACTCAATCGAAGTCCGGTGCTCCGGCTCCTTGTCGGTCCAGAGATACATGGGATCCACGCCGAGATAAGTCTGCGAAAACTGGTAGATCGCATAGATGGTGCCGCGCATGTCCGCGCCGGTCAGGCACACGACATGCTTCAGTGGCTGGCTCCCCGGCACGCGCAGAACAGAAAAAGCGAAGGACTCCGGCCCAGTCGGAGTGGCGCAGTTGATTCCCGGATGGACCTTTGAATGCTCTGCGATCAGGATCGCGATCGGACCCGAATCCTCCAGCTGGTTTGCGAGCGCCGGTCTCTGGCCAAACACTTTTGTGAAATCGGAGAGCAAATCCTCCGTGGCGCGCCGCACCGGTCCCGGCTCATCGGCGCTCTCGACGATCGTGATAGAGGAATCGAGCGTGATTGGCTGACTCTTCTGCGCGGCCCAACTATGCGAAGCGGGCGCAAGAAGCGCAACCGCAGCAACCAGGGTCGTCATTCTGAAGCAGCGAAGAACGGAAGGGTGCGACATGACCTCTCCTTCAATTTGAGCCAGCGCCCTGCAGGCTCGAACCACGAATTGGGGACGGCTTAACTCGACAATGACCAACCTAAACAGAGCCGCATAAAGCCGAGTTTGTTCGCGTCCCGAATTATACCCGACAATTTCCATCCCAATCCCACACTTGAATGCCGTCCGCCACACGGGTCCAAGTTGATGCGATGCTAGAGTGGACTTTTCCAATTCATCTCCGGGGTTTGGCTTCTTGCTTCGTTTCTGCGCGCTGTTGGCGGCTGTTCTTGTGTTTGCGCACCAAGCCTTCACCGCGCCCCGCGTCCAGCCCGTGCCGGTCCCCCCCGAGATGCGCTCCTCGGCCTTCACCGTCACTGTAAACGGCAAGCCGGTCGACGTCGCCCATGTCGCCGCAAGCTACGACTTCGTCAACTTCGACATCACTGGTCCCGTAGAAGTCGCAATCACCGCGGCCGATCCGGGATTCTGGGATCGCGGCGTGGATATTCAGCCGTGGCGCCTCGGCCTGCGGCCGAAGCGCGACGGCCAGACAATCAGCTTCAAATTGCAGGCGCCCGCAAAGCTCTCCATCGCCCGGCCGCGCGACTTTTTGAATCATGCCCAGATGCTCTTCCTGTTCGCCGGCAAACCGCCTGCCCCGCCGCCCACTGGCCCCGATGTCCACGTCTATCCCGCGGGCGTCTATCGGCAAAGCCTCAACCCCAAGAGTGGCGAGACCGACTATCTCGAACCGGGCGCGTATTTCTTCGGCAGCCTGAACTTGTTCAACCTGACGGGCGTAAAAGTGCTCGGCCGCGGCACCATTGTCTACGACGGCCCGCAGGACCCCAGCAACGACGAAGGCTGGATGCAGAAGCCCGACTGGCACTGCATCGGCACCATGGATGCCCACGACATCCAGATCAGCGGACTTACCTGTGTGATCCGCTCGCGCACCTGGTCAGTGCAGATGAAAGATTCGACCGGCTTCATCTATGACGACCTCCGCGTAATGGGCGGCAATCCTGGCAATGCCAACCAGGACGGCATGGATTGGATCGGCAGCGGCGACGGTATCGTGCGCAATTCGTTCTTTCGCGCGTCCGACGATGTGATCGCGCTCATGGGCAACTGGGACGGCTACACCGACGCCGACATGCTGCGCCCAGGCAAGGACGTGCACGACATTCTTGTCGAGAACAGCGAGCTCTCGACCAGCATCTCCAACATCGTCCGCGCGGGATGGCCGCGCAAGATTTTCAATTCGCGTAATTTCACACTCCGCGATTCCGACATCCTCCACGCCGGGATCGGCGCCTGCGGACAGCCGTTTGCCCTTCTGGGATTCTGGGGTGCCAACGGCGCAAAAGGCGACCATTCGAATTACACCTTCGAGAATCTCTTTCTCGACGACTGGTACTCGCTGCTGCAAATGGAACAGGAGGAGCCTGCACTGCACGGCTTCACGTTTCGCAACATCTGGGCTCTCGATCAACCACCGCTGCTCGGCTCTTCAATCATGGGTCAGGTAAGCGGCGTGACGCTGGACAACGTGAAGTATGGGCAGCACCGCGTCGAGACCAATGCCGATGTTCCGCTCGCAGTTACAGACGGCGCTGCTCCGGTCGCTTTTCCGGCTCCCCAGAGCCCCATCGCCGCCTTCGCCGTTGAACCGCCAGTGATTGCGCCGGGAGAGCAAGTCACATTCACCGCCGACCCTGCTCCACACGCCCACTACACTTGGCTCTTCGGCGACGGAACCCAAGCCCATGGCCGCAGCGTGACCCACAAATTCGCCGATGCCGACGGGACGGAGCTCGACGGTGCGAACGGCGCAGGCCGCTTCCGCGTACTGCTCCATGTCGAAGGTAGCGCCCAGACGCAGGACTGGTCCGCACGGGGCGTAGTCGTCGTCGCCAAGTGGCGCGAAGCGACGTCCGCAACAGGACCTAGCGTCCCGGGGCTGACCTGGCACGTGTATCCCGGCGCGTGGACAGAGTTGCCCGATCTCAGCAAAGAAACGTCCGTGTTCGCCGGACAGTCGGCGGGCCTTCAAGTCGATCCGCATGGATTCACGCGCTACGCCACGGCATGGGACGGCTCTCTCGATGTCCCGGTCGACGGAGGCTACACGTTTCACCTTCTCTCCCGCGATGGCGCGCGCGTGCTGATCGATGGTGTGGAAGTGGCGAAGACCGGCCCGCCGTTCGCGCAAGTCTGTGGAGTAGCGGGCAATGCGATGCGCTATGATCGCGGCTCCCTTGGCCTCCGCGCCGGTCTGCACACGCTCCACGTCGAGGGTCTGCACTATGCAAGCCAAGGCACGCCGCGCCTCCTGTGGGAGGGCCCAGGGTTGCCCATCGCCGACATCCCCGCCGCCGCACTTCGCCACCCACGCGCCTCCGTCGGCCCCTAGAGTCCCTTACGTACGACCCCCTGCCCGCTATTCTCAGCCATGTCGTCTCCCTTCCCTCCCCTCCCCTCCGCTGTGTCATCCTGAGCCTTGGCGCGTTTGGGGCCCCGTTGCCGATGAAATCGGCAATGGGGTAAGCCAAGCGAAGGATCTGCTTTCCGCCTATAGAACCCGGTCCCTGTTTCCGTCATTCGTCACAGATTCCTTGCGATGCCTAGCCTTCTAGGCCTAGACTTCTCTGTACCAAGATCGCTAGGGGTAAAAACAAGCATGACAAAGACCGACCTTCAGGGAACATTGGATCTACTGGTTCTGAAAACACTCGCCCAGAACGGCGCATTGCACGGCTACGGCGTTGTGCAGCACATCCAGAGCGCATCCGGCGAGTTGCTGCGCGTGGAAGAAGGCTCCCTCTATCCGGCGCTGCACCGCATGGAGCAGAGCGGCTGGATTGCCGCGGAGTGGGCAATGACCGAGACCAATCGCCGCGCAAAATATTACAAGCTGACGGCACAAGGGCGCCGCCAGTTGCAGCAGGCCGAAGAGAGCTTCGATCAGCTGGTAAAGGGTGTGCGCGCGGTGCTGCGCTACGCGTGAAAGGAAAACGATGGCCATCTTCCGCAGAATTGCAAACCTGATGCATCGCTCAAGCGTCGACCGCGAGATTGATGCCGAACTCGAGTCGCACATCGCCATGCGAATCGACGAGAACATCGCCCGCGGCATGTCACCGGATGAAGCCCGCCGCGATGCGCTCGTACGCTTCGGCAACCCGACGGCAACGCGGGAGCGCGTCGTCGCCGCCGATGCAATGTTGGGAATCGAATCGTTCTGGGCCGATCTGCGTTACGCGTGGCGCCAACTCATCAAGTCGCCAGGCTTCACAATCACCGTCGCGATCACGCTCGCCCTCGGCATCGGCGTCAACACCGCGGGCTTCAGCAGCATGGATGCCGTGGTGCTCCATCCCCTTGCGGTGCCTGCTATGGATCGCGTGGTCACGATTGCCGAGCAACAGAACCGCGGCAACTATGCGGCGGTGACGCTCGCAAACTACGAGGACTGGCAAAAGCAGAGCCGCTCCTTCGAAGAAATGTCGGTGCGTACCAGCGCCGACATGAGCCTCACTGGCGCTGGCGATGCCGCGCATGTACAAGTAGCGCTGACCTCGGCCAGCTTCTTTACGGTTCTGCGTACCCAGGCGATTCTGGGCCGCGTGTATGCCGAGGATGAATGCCAGCCCGGACGCGATGCCGTCGCAGTGCTGAACTACGGTTTCTGGCAGCGGCACTTTGGCGGCGATCCGACGATCTTGAATCGAAGGATCGAGCTGGACCAGCGTGTCTACGCCGTGATTGGCGTCTTGCCGAAGGCGATGCAGTACCCCTCGGAAGCGGACGTGTATCTGCCCTTTGCGCCTACTCCGCAGCAGCTTGCGAATCGCACCGCGCGCGACTACCTTGTGGCCGCGCGATTGCGCGACGGCGTGGCCGTGAACCAGGCACAGGCCGAATTGCGCACCATCGCCGACCGCCTCGCCAAGGCCTATCCGGCAACGAACCTTGGCTCGTCTGTGCACCTGGAGCCGTTGCTCGATGGAATCAACGGCGACTTGACGCCGCTCTACTACCGCCTCGTGATGGGCGCGACCCTCTTCGTGCTGCTGGTGGTCTGCGCCAATATCGCCAACCTGCAATTCGCGCGCGGCATCGAGCGCCGCTCCGAAATCGCCATGCGCACTGCACTCGGTGCGAGCCGCTGGCGCCTGTTGCGCCAGTTACTCACGGAAAACATTCTGCTCGGCCTGATCGGCGCAGTAGGTGGTCTGATTGTCGGTGGCCTTTATCTCCATTTGATTTTGATCAGCATGCCCGCGCGCGTCGCTCGTTACATGTCGGGCTGGTCCAATACTTCGCTGAACGGCCGCGTACTCGCATTTTCTCTGCTCATCGCAGTTGCCGCTGGAGTTGTATCGGGAATCGCCCCCGCATTCGAGGCGTTGCGCTTGAACCTGGTGGAGCAGCTGAAGGCTGGATCGCGCGCCACCACAGGCTCCGGTCGCGGTCGCCGTCTGCGAAATATCTTTGCCATTGCGCAAGTCTCTCTCGCCGTCGCACTGGTCATCGGAGCGGCGTTGATGTCGAAGGGCATGTGGTCGCTACTGAACGTCGCTAATGCTTACGAACCTGAAAAAGTGCTCACCTTTGCTGTCACGCTGCCCACGGCGCGTTATGACACGCCGCAGAAACAGGCCGCATGGTATGCAGCCAGCCTTGAAAAGTTGCGCGCGTTGCCCGGCGTGACCCATGCAGACGTCAGCACGGCGCTTCCCTATACCGACCAGGGCTGGAACGACGATTTGGAAATCGAGAACCGCCCTGCAATTCCAGGCAAAGATCAGCGCGCACTCCACCTTCCCGTAAGCGAAGGATACTTTGCAGCATTGCGGATTCCTATCCTCGCCGGACGCGCCTTTACAAAGAGCGATTCGCTCGACACGGTTCCCGTTGCCGTGGTCAGCCGCAGATTTGCGGCGCAGTATTTTCCTGGACAGAACCCGCTCGGCCGTCGCATCCGGATGCGCGCGGGTGACAAGCGTTTCGACCCCTGGGTCACGATTGTCGGCATTGCAGAAGAAGCCAAGTACACGTTGTGGGATCAGACCCAATATGCCGCGGCATATCTTGACGCCGCACAAATCCCTCCCCCCGCCGCAACCTACGCCGTGTTCACCAGCGGCAATGCGCTGGCCCTGGCTGCGCCCGCGAGGAAAGCACTGGCGAAGATCGATCCCGCACTGCCCCTCGATACGGTTGAGACCTACAAGCAGTTGCTGAATGATTCGCTGACGGGGCTCATGTATGCCGCCACCATGCTGGCTATCGATGCGCTGATCGCACTCCTGCTGGCGGCCATCGGCATATTCGGTGTCATGGCTAATCTGGTAGGCGAGCGCACCCGTGAGATCGGTGTCCGTCTCGCCATGGGCGCACGGCGCGAAGACGTTCTGGGTATGATTCTGCGCCGCGCATCGCGGCTTACCGCCATCGGTCTCGGCACTGGACTCGTGCTCGCATTCTGCCTCGCCCGCCTGGTCGCGAACCTGCTCCGCGGCGTGCGTCCGGATGATCCCGTCGTGTTTATCGGCATCGCTCTCGCAATTGCCGCAATCGCTTTTGCGTCGAGCTGGATTCCCGCGCGCCGTGCTTCGCGCGTCGATCCCATGCAGGCTCTGCGCAGCGAATAGAAGAGAAGAACGGAGGAATCCCATGGCCACCTTCCGCCGCATCACGAATTTGTTCCGGCGCTCACACGTCAATCGCGAGATCGATGCAGAGTTAGAAACGCACATCGAGATGCGCAACGAGGAAAATGTGGCCCGCGGTATGTCGCGCGAGGACGCCCGCCGCGATGCCCTCGTGCGCTTCGGCAAGCGAACCTCAACACGCGAACGCGTGACCGCCGCCGACGCCACCTTGAGCCTTGCCGGCCTCGCGCGCGACATTCGCTACGCCCTCCGGCAACTGCGTCGCTCTCCGGGATTCGCGTTGACCGCAGTTCTCACTCTTGCCCTCGGCATCGGCGCCAACGTCGTCGTCTTCGGCGTGCTGAACGCATTGATTCTCCAGCCGCTCCATATTTCAGGAGCCGACCGGCTCTTCCAGATCGTGCAAAAACAGCAAGGGAACCTCACCCAGTCCTATCCCGACTATGTCGATTACCGCGCGCGCAACACGGTGTTTCGCGACCTCGCGGCGTATCGGTTCGGCGAAGCAGGTCTCAGCTCCGGCGGTTCGGCACAAAGGTGCTGGATGTACGAAGCCTCGGGCAACTACTTCGACATGCTGGGCGTGCAGCCGGCGCTCGGACGCTTCTTTCACGCGAGCGATGAGCATGGCCCTGACTCCGCACCGTACATCGTGCTCAGCGACGCATTCTGGCGCACGCGCTTCAACGCCGATCCGCGGGTGGTCGGCATGACTGTGGATTTGAACAAGCATCCATTCACGATCGTTGGAGTCGCTCCGCGCAGCTTCAATGGCACCGAGATTTTTCTCTGGCCCGATTTCTGGATTCCGATGGTCAATGAGGAACAGACCGAGGGCTACACCTTCCTTGCCAAACGCGGAAACCACGGCATCTTCGTCATTGGCGTGCTCAAGAGCGGCGGGACACTGAACCAGGCGACCGACAATCTGAATGCAGTTGCGCATCAGCTGGCCAAAGAAGACCCGGCCGATGACGACGGACTGGGAGCGCGGCTGTTGAAGCCGGGACTGATGGGCGATGTGCTGGGCGGGCCGGCGCGGCCGTTTCTTGCCTCCATCATGGCGCTCGCACTGCTCGTTCTCGCTGCAGCATGCGTCAATCTCGCTGGCATCTTTGCGGCCCGCTCCGCCGACCGGACTCGTGAGCTCGCCATCCGCCTATCCATCGGCTCCACGCGTGGGCGCCTGTTACGACAGGTCCTCACCGAGGCCGTGCTCGTCTCGCTGGCCGGAGGCGCAGCGGGCACATTTTTCGCCGCAACGTTACTCGGCGTGCTCACGCGCTGGCAGCCCATCTCGCAGTTTCCCATCCACGTGACCGTCACGCCGGACGCGCGCACCTATGCGATTGCCCTGTTGCTTTCACTTGCGAGTGGAATTCTTCCCGGCCTTTTGCCTGCTCGCCAGATTTGGCGCACGGACCCAATGCAGGCAATGAAGAGCGGAAATGCCGATCCGAGTTTGCTTCGCCGGCTCACACTGCGCGATGCGCTGCTCGGCGTGCAGGTCATGCTCTATGCATTGCTCGTAACGGCATCGCTTGTCTCGCTGCGCGGCATGGAGCGGTCACTGCACGCACCGATAGGATTCGATCCGAAGGGCGTGGTGGTGGCCATGGCAGATATGCACATGGCTGGCTACAGCAACGATTCTGCCTTGCCCGTGCAACGGCGCATAATCGAAGAAGCTTCGCACATCCCCGGCGTCACTGCAGTTGGAACCGTAAATGAAGCGCCGTTGAGCGGCCGCGGTAGCGGAACGGGCGTTTACCGCGATGGCACCTCCGATCTTCGTCCTTCGAATATCTTGTCATCGGCAAAATATTTTGCCGTCTCGCCTGGGTACATGCAGGCAGCCGGCACAAAACTGCTCTCGGGCCGGGATTTCACCTGGGATGACGGCCCAAAAACACCCTGGGTGACTGTGATCAATGAAACTCTGGCACGCCGCATCTTTGGCACAGAATCGCCTCTCGGAAAGCATCTCCTCACGTCGGGCGGATCCCGTTACCTCGTCGTCGGCTTGGTCGAGAATGGCAAGTACGATGCGCTCACCGAACCACCGGGCAATGCATTGTTTTTTCCCCTTGGCCAATATCACACCGCCGATACAACTCTTATCGTGCGCGCAGATCGGCCGCAACCCGAAATCGCGGCGGCTTTGAATCACCTTCTCTCGAGCATCGATTCCAGCCTGCCTTTTCAATTGCAGGCATGGGACGACCAGATGGCATTCGTTCTCTTTCCCGCGCGCGTGGCCACCGCAGCGCTCGGCGTCATGGGCCTGCTGGCCGCGATGCGGCCGTCACCGGAGTCTTCGGAATGTCCGCCTCGAATGTATCCAAACGGATGCGCGAGCTCGGGATTCGCGTAGCTCTCGGCGCGCACCGTGGACAGGTTATGAGCACAGCGCTGGGTCGCCCACTCTTGGTGCTCGTTGTCGGATCAGTGTCGGGATTGGCGCTGGGTGTGCTCGCGAGCCGGTTGCTGGCCTATCTCGTCTACCAGGCTACGCCGCGCGATCCGCTGGTCCTGTTAGGCGCGTTGGCGGCGATGGTGCTGATCGGCCTCGTAGCCACATGGATTCCCGCGCGGCGAGCGCTAAGCGTGAATCCCGCCCAGCTGCTGCGCGAAGAGTAAGAAACAGGGAATAGGAATAGGTGCAATCGAACAGCTCTCTGCCAGCTTGTTGTTTACCATCTCCGTGCCCCATCCTTTCCGCTTCTTTCTGCGGAAAGGGTGGGAAAGCACGAACGTCAACACACGAAACTACCGGAACAGAGACCTGGGAATGCGGAAAAGGTCTCTCCCGCTGAACCCTGCACGAACATGGGTGCCCCAGAACCGGGGTCCCCGGCGACAGGTCTTCGTCGCTGGGGTGGAGATCTCGCTTTTGAGACCTGGGAAAGCACGATCCTCAACGCACCAAACCTCCCTCAAAGACCCCAATGCCCTGCCCGTGACGTCCCGCGACTGCTTTTCGCGGCCCCGCACGTCCAACACTCTACGGGTGAACCGCAATGCGGGTGCCGGGGCGAGCAAGTAGCTTGGCCTCGCCTCGGCCAGATACAATGGACTCACGCACAATCGCCCCACGGATGACGACTTTCCACTGGGAATGCCGGGGCGACGGCGCGGCGTATCGCAGTCTTTCTCGAGATTTGGAGCAGGTGGACGTGACAGGATTGATGGGCCGCGCCTTGCGGCTGGAGTTGGTTGCAGGATTGGGTTTGGCGCTGGCTCTGCCGGCATTGGCTGCCGCAAGCTCACGTGGCGTCGCCACTGAGACGATGCTGACCGCGGAAACTCACGACCTGAATGGGCGTACGCAAGCCACCATCACGGTGAGAGTCACCGGCCAGGATGGACAGCCCGCTCATGGCGCAGCGGCGATCGCGGACCAGGGCACTCAACTGGCAGGCGTGGCGCTCGATTCCGAAGGACACGCAACCACCGTCCTATCCCTGCCTCCGGGCGAACACGCACTCACCGCCACATACATCGGAGATACCGCGCACTTCCCTTCCGTGTCAGAGGTGACGCCTGTCCGGGCGACCACAGGAACCATGCCGGACTTTTCGATCGGCGTTTCTCCCGCCACCCTTTCCCTGAAGCAAGGCAGGTCCGGATCGATAACGGCTTCATTGACGCCGGTGAATGCCTCGTCGCTCACCGCCCCGATGTTCGTCACTCTCTCGTGCTCCGGGCTCCCCGACCAATCGTCTTGCACGTTTACGCCCGAAAATATTGAGATTCTCCCCAACGCAACCGCTCCGGTCACAAGCTCCCTGGTTCTGGCAACCACCGCATCCAACTCAACGGCGCGCGTGATTCCGCCCCAGAAGGAAACCACCCATCCTGTCGCCTGGGCCATCCTGCTGCCCGGCACGCTGAGCCTCGCGGGATTGGCATTTGGTGCGCGGCGACGCCGCTGGCTGAGCCGGATTTTCTTGATGGCCGGTATAGGCTTGATTGCAGTGCTCGGCACAACCGCCTGCAATCCGCTCTACTACTACAAAAACCACGGACCTTCACCGAACCTGCCCACGCCCACGGGCACCTACACGCTGCTCGTGACGGCGCAATCGAGCAACGGCATCACCGCGACCACTCATTCCACCACGATCGTCCTGACAGTCCAGTAAGCTGGACCGGCATGAAGGCCTGGCACTCGCTTCCCACCGCGGTCTATTCCCTGCTGGAGCGGACGCCCGGCTCCGTACTCCTCGAATCCTCGCGACCTCACCCAAAGGATCGAACCAGCCGCATATTTCCGTCGCCCCTCCGTGTGCTCGAGGCGCGCACACCGGCGCAGGTCGCCGAACTTTTCACACAGATTGAGCGCGCAGTCGGAGACGGCCACGTTGCCGCAGGCTTCTTCACCTACGAGTGCGGACAAGCCTTCGAACCGAAATCTCGAATGCACCCAAGCAATCCCGAAACCCCGCTCGCATGGTTCGGGATCTATGACCAGGCTTACCTGTTTGATCATCTTCACGGAGAATTCGTAGACAGCGAACCGCCGGGCCTTGCCGAATTCCGCGCATCCTCTGGTTCCACAGACGAAACGCCCGAAACGAACCTCGAATTCGTAGCCAGCCTCAAAGAGCACCAATTCGCCGACCGCATCGAGACGATTCACGAGTGGATTCGCGCTGGCGACGTCTATCAGCTCAACTTCACATTTCCATTGAGTCTCCGCACGGCAAACAAATCCGCAGCGCTGTATGCGGCCCTGCGCGCATGCCAGCCGGTCGAGTACGGAGCGTTTATCCATTGGCATCCGGGCAGGTACATCCTCAGCTTTTCGCCCGAGCTCTTTTTCCGGATCGATGAAGCCGACGCGACGCGTCAGATCGTAACCCGCCCCATGAAAGGAACAGCCCCGCGCGGCCGCACCAACCCAGAAGATGCGCAAATCGCCGAGCGCCTGCGTAACGACGAAAAAAATCGCAGCGAAAACGTCATGATCGTCGACCTTCTCCGCAACGACCTCGGCCGGTTGTGCAACTTCGGCAGCGTGCGCGTCGAGGAGCTGTTTGCAGTCGAGCGCTATCCAACACTGTGGCAGATGACCTCAACCATCACCGGAGAATTGCGCGTCGACGTTGGCTATCACGAGGTCTTCCGCGCCCTCTTCCCCTGCGGCTCTGTCACAGGTGCGCCCAAGGTGCGAGCCATGCAACTGCTCGCGGAGCTTGAGGCCGCGCCCCGCAGCGTCTACACCGGCGCCATCGGATTTTTCGCACGCGAGCAAACCGTTTTCAACGTAGCCATCCGCACATTGCAGATCGACAAAGAAAAAGCCGCGATGGGCGTGGGCAGCGGCATCGTCATCGATTCCAATGCCTCCGACGAGTACCGCGAATGCCTCCTCAAAGCAGAATTCCTGGCCCACGCCACGGAGAGCTTCTCCCTGATTGAAACCATGAAGTGGCAACGCGACTATCCGCTCCTTGAACTGCATCTAGATCGTCTGGAAGATTCCGCCGCCTATTTCGGCTTTCCCTGCGACCGCGAAGAAATCAAATCAGTTCTGCTCCAAACAGCAACGGCCTTCCCGGATCGCGCACCACGCAAAGTGAGGCTGCAGCTCGATGCAGCCGGATGCATCCACATCGAACACGAAATCCTGCCGGCAATGACCGAAGTAGCCAGTCCCGCACAAGTCTGCATTGCGAACCAGCGCACCGACGCACGCGACCGCTTCCTCTTCCACAAAACGACGAACCGCCCCCTCTACGCCGAAGCCCTCAAAGCTGCAGCCGCAGCGGGTTTTGCCGATGTGCTCTTTCTGAATCAGGAAGGACAAGTCACGGAGGGCGCAATCAGCAACATATTCATCGGGAAAGACAGCCGCTGGTACACCCCACCCGTCGAATGCGGAGTCCTGGCAGGCGTGTATCGTCGCCACCTGCTGGCAACACGCCCCGACATAGAAAAACGCGTCCTCTGTCCAGAAGACCTCAAAACAGCCGACGCCATTTATCTAGCCAACGCAGTGCGCGGCCTGCGCCAAGTCACGATCGACTGGGACCGGAAGCTCTGAACTAAGAACTGCGAACTAAGAACCGTGAAGTGATAAAACGGTACGGTGCGCAGCAAGCAAACGGACCGGAAGATGTAGCACATGCCGAGAAAAGTCGCTTTGTCCTTTTATCTGGCGCTGGCCGTAGCCATTGCCGGAGCTTCGCATGCGCGGGCGCAAACTGCCGATCAGGCCTGGCTCAAATACGATATCGCCGGCAGAGCGCATCCGGGCATGCCCATCTCCGTACGTGCGCTCGGCAAGAACGCTCTGGAACAATCCGCCGTAAGCGAACTCAATCGCGACCGGGGCCGGCTCGCGGGAAAGAACGCGGCCGGCCCCGGCTTTACCGCGCGAGCTCAACAGGCTCTCGGAGGACAAACCGTGGTGGGAACGGTGCAGGAGGTGCGCAAGGCCTTTCCCAATTTGCCCATCCCGACCGATCTCAAGCCAGACGGCTATTGGATCCATGCAACGGAGGCGCAAGGCGCAAAGTCGCTCCTTGTGATTGCGGGCGCAGACCCGAGGGGCGCGCTCTACGGGACGTTTGCCTTCTTGCGCTATCCGACCACGGCGATCGGGAAGCGCTACAAAAATGGACAGATGCGCAGCGAACCCGCCATGCCTATCCGCTGGGTCGACCAGTGGGACAACGCCGACGGCTCCATCGAGCGCGGCTACGCCGGCCGCAGCATCTTCTTCGAAGGCGGAAAAGTTCGCGACGATTTGAGCTCCGTAGCCGAATACGCGCGCCTCCTCGCCTCCATCGGCATCAACGGTTGCAACGTAAATAATGTCAACAATGCCGCGCCATTCCTCGATCCGCAAATGCTCCAGGGCCTCGCCCGCATAGCCGACACGATGCGCCCCTGGGGCGTGCGCCTCGCAATCAGCGTCGACATTGCCAGTCCGCAGAAAATCGGCGGCCTCGCCACCTACGACCCACTGGACCCCACAGTGAAAGCGTGGTGGAACGAAAAAGTGAACGCAATCTATGCGCTCATTCCGGACTTCGCAGGGTTCACCGTCAAGGCCGATTCCGAAGGTCAGCCCGGGCCCTCCAGTTATGGGCGCACCCCCGCCGACGCGGCCAACACGCTAGCTGCGGCCCTCGCTCCACATGGCGGAGTGGTGCTGTACCGCGCGTTCGTCTATAACCATCACCTCGACTGGACGGATCCCAAGGCCGATCGCGCCCGCGCGGCATACGACATCTTTCATCCCCTCGACGGCAAGTTCGCACCGAACGTCATCGTGCAAACCAAAGAAGGGCCAATCGATTTCCAGGTGCGCGAGCCGGTCTCGCCGCTGTTCGGCGGGTTGACCGAAACCAGCCAGGCGATGGAACTGCAGATCACGCAGGAATACACCGGCCAGCAACGGCACCTCGTCTACCTCGCGCCCATGTGGAAACAAGTTCTTGACTTCGACATGCACGTCGGTGGTTCCACAGCTCCCGTCAAAAAGATAATCGCCCGGAAGAATGGCGGAATGGTCGGCGTGTCCGGTGTGGGCCGCGATGCCTGGCTCGGTTCGCCGCTGGCCCTGGCCAATCTGTACGCCTTCGGACGCCTCGCTTGGGACCCGAATCTTTCCCCGGAAGAAATCGCAAGTGAGTGGACCCGCCAGACCTTCGGCAGCTCTGAAGAAGTTGTTCCGACAGTAGTCAGAATGCTCATGCAATCGTGGCCTGCCTATGAGGACTACACCGGCCCCCTTGGCCTGCAAACCCTCACCGATATCACCGGCAGCCACTACGGCCCCGGCATCGAAGGCAGCGAAAACAATGGCTGGGGCCAGTGGCACCGCGCCGATCACGAAGGCGTAGGAATGGACCGGAGCGTCGCCACAGGCACCGGGTTCGCAGGACAATATCCGCCGGAAGTCGCAAAAATCTGCGAAACCGCCGCAACCACTCCCGACGATCTGCTGCTCTTCTTCCACCACGTGCCGTACACATACAAACTGCACGACGGCAAAACCGTGATCCAGTATCTCTACGACAGCCACTATGCGGGCGCAGCGCAGGCAGCCGAGTTTGTGCACGACTGGAAAACCCTGCAGGGACGCATCGATCCAGCGCTCTACGACAATGTTTTGCCCCGCCTCGAGGATCAGGCCGGCCACGCCATCGTCTGGCGCGACGCCATCGTTCAGTATTTCTTCAAGCTCAGCGGCATCCCTGACGCACAAGGGCGCGCCGGAAATTATCCCGGCCGCATGGAAGCCGAAGACGCGAAGCTCGACGGCTATCAGATCATCGACGTGAAGCCGTGGGAAGATGCATCCCGCGGGAAAGCCGTGACGTGCGGCCTCGCCACGGAAAGCGTGGCCCCGCGCATCTGCTCCGCCGAGTGGACGTATACCGGAGCCCCGGGCCGCTTCGACATCGCCGCGCAGTACTTTGACCTCCAGGGCGGTTCCGCGAAGTTCGCCTTGAAGGTCAACGGCCAACCCGCAGGACCGCAATCGAATTGGGCCGCGGATGCAATCCTGCCAACGCGCCACCCGCACGGTGACAACTCGACACGACACATCGTCGAGAATGTGCCGCTGAAACCTGGCGACACCATTCGCGTGGAAGGCACGCCCGACGCGAGTGACCCCGCAGCATTCGATTATATTGAGCTGTTGCCCGCGACGACCGATCCGCATTGACGGCGTTTCGGGCCAAGGGCGCACGGTTGCAGGCGCGAACGCGCCGCGTTCACAGCGGTCCCACAATTGCTGTACCCCGAAGCCGCTACTGCTGAGTGGCATTTTCCTGCCGGGTCCCCAGCGACAGGTCTTCGTCGCTGGGGTGGAAGTAAATGCCACCTCGCACTGAAGTGGCAAGGGCACATGAATTGTGGAACCGCTCAGAAAGTAAGTTGGACGCGGTAGAATGGCTGCCACGATCCGCAGTGGGAGAAAGCAAGATGCGCATTGCAATGAGCATGGTTCTGTGTGCGGGATTGGCAGCCGTATCGGCGGCGCAGGATGCGGCGAAGCCGTCTGACGCGGCCGTGCACGTACGAAAGCTGACGCTGACGGCGACAGATCTGCCCAATGCCGATTGGCGCCCGATCGCGGCATCGCTCGAGGGCAGCTCCTTTAGCGCGGAAGATCTCGAAGATCGCATCCAGCAGAAGCTCCGCGACCAGGGCTACTATTTCGCGCACATCGAAAATCCCCAGTTCGCCAATACGCGTCCGGACGGCTCTGCGAATTCCGCGGATGTGTCGGTCGCATTCGAAGCGGGAAATCAATACGCGACGGGCGAGATCACGTTCAAAGGCGCAACGCAATTCAAGAAGGAACTGCTCCGAAGCCAGTTTCCGATTACCGCCGGAAGCGTGTTCAACGCAAGCACCATCAGCGCGGGTCTTGAAAAGCTGAAGTCGATGTATGAAGCGCAGGGCTTCGCCGATGTAGGGGCAGTTCCGGCCATCGCGGTGAACGAAGAGCATCGCGTGATCGACGTTACGGTTGAAGTCGAGGAAGGTTATCCATATCTCTTTGGCCAGCTCACGCTCGACGGCGCGGAGCCGATGCCCGGCGAAGATAAGAGGCTGCTCACAGCGTGGAAGGAAGTCGAGGGGAAACGCTACAACCCTGAAGTGCTGAAGAAGTGGCTCTCAGCAAACGCTCCCAAGTCAGCGAAGGATGCGCCGCCAATCCATCCGCACGCCGAGGGCATCGCCGACACTGCAGCGCATTTGATGAATGTGCGGCTGCGGTTTCAGTAAGCATTCGAGTTCTGCTGCTCCACGAGCTATCATTCCAGCGTGTTCCTTCCGTCGTTCGCTCTTCGCCGTTGCGCCTGCGCATGTGCAGTTCTTATCTTGCTTGCGCTCACCCGCAGCTTCAGTTCAGCCCAGCCCTCTTTTGCGCAATCTCCCGACGACGCCCTCTACGCAACTCTAAGCGCCGACTTCGCGCGGCTCGCTCCGCAAACCATCCGCCCTGCCGAAGGCTACATCCGCTACCCCTATCTCATTCCGGCGGGCTACTACGCGCAGATGTGGGACTGGGATGGATTCTTCATCGGCCTGCACTGGGCAAATCCGAATCCCGAAGATGCAAAGTACCTGCGCGACTGGGCACTGAGCTTCGCCTCGTCTGCCGATGCGGACGGCTACGTGGCCGGATGCATCACGCCCCAGGGACCACGGCCGCTTTTCGGAAAATTTGCCATGAAGCCGTTTCTCGCGCAGGGCGCACTGATCGCCGCCCAAAGTCTCCACGATTACCAATGGATACGGCCTGTGTGGCCTGCGATGCAGCGCATCGTTGCCTACCGTGAGCGGACGCAGTTCGACAAAAAATGGCTCCTCTGGTTCTGGGACAACGCAATGCAGTCAGGCGCGGACAACAATGCCGCGCTCTCCAATGATCCGAAAGATCGAAGCGCGATCCTTGCCGTAGATGCATCCGTATATGCGATGCGCGAGTACCTTGCCATGGCCGCGCTTGCCGAGCATCTCGGCTACGGCGCCGCCGTGCGCAACTACCGCCTGCAGGCCGCCGGCACCAGGCAGGCGATTCTGAAAAATCTGTGGTCCCCCAAAGACGCGCTCTTTTTCAATCGTCGCCGCGACACCGGGGCATGGATGCGCGTGATCGATTGGACCGGTTTTCTCCCCCTCGTAGACGGACTGCTTCCGCCTCCCGATGCGCAGCGCATGATCCGCCGGCATCTTCTCAATCCGGCAGAGATGCGTTCGGACTACGGGTTTCGCAGTCTTTCGAAGAGCGACGCCGCGTACAACAACGAAGCCACAATCAATCCATACTCGAATTGGCGCGGGCCCATCTGGATCAACGCCAACTTTCTCGATTGGATCGCGCTGCGACGTTATGGCTTCAACAGTGAAGCCCATTGGCTCGCACTCACGCTGGCCGGCGAACTCCATCGCGATATCGCGCGATGGGGCTCGATGCATGAAGACTACAGTGCCGAAACCGGCGACGGACTTGCGCCGACAGAAGCGCAATCGCCGGGCGGCAAGTTTGCCGGATTTGTCGGGTGGAATCTTCTCGCCCAGGACATGCTGCAATGCGAAACCGGGCATGGGCACTGCTCCACTCTGGCAATTTCAGATGCGCCTTAAAAAACTGACCTCTTTCGCTACTTCGCCGCGTGCGGCGTGACTCCTGTCCACGTCCAGCCAGTGATCTTCCAAGCACCCGCTTCTACGCGCAATGTAAGCGTCAACTGGCCTTCCTCTGTGAGCGCCTTGCCGCGCTCCTTGTAGAGATACACCGTCGGAACAATCACATATGCCTTATCGCCTTCGATCTCTTTTCGCGTTGGCAAGCCATACGTGACTCGTCCTTCCGTCACGCCCGTAGCCTGCGCGTGCTTGTCGTAGTCGGCAGCCCATTGCTGAGGAGCATGCACGCCAACCCAGAGATGAGGTGCAAATTCGTCAATGATCACAATGTCACCCTTTGCGCATGCCGCGTACTCGGCTTTCGTGTCCCCGCTGTTGAACGCGTCGATAAATTGCCGGATGGGAGCCGTAACATCGCCAGCCGTGGCTGCGATGGCGGCAGGAGCACACAAGGTGCTCACCAACAATGCGAACATTGCTTTCTTCATTCGCTTCTCTTTCTTGAATTGGAATGGAAACTCGACGGAAGTGTCCTTAGAGGCTCACACCCGGACACGAACATGTCAACAGTAATCTCGGCAGGACAGCGAATTATCCCGCGTCCTTCACCATCTTCACAACAGGCAGCGCTTCGCCATTATGCAGCGGCACCGCAATGCGCTCCACCTCAACGTAGCCCTTCAGCCGATACAACGGCACGCCTGTAAGCGTCGATCCCATCTCGTAGCGCCAAAAACCTGCATCCCGCGCAGCGTTCTCCACCGTCGCAAGAATCAACGAGCCCAAACCCCGCCGCGCGAATTCAGGATGCACAAAAATAGCGCGTACCTTGGCAGCGTCGGTCGCCGGATTCAGTATGCTGTCGTCGCGCCAAGCCGGGGTCCCCACGGACAGGTCTTCGTCCGTGTGGCGGAGCTCCGGCTCGCGCCCCGGACCGCGATCCGCGCCAAACAGAGTTTTGCGCTTCGACCACCCGCCGCACCCAGCCAATGTAGCCATGCTCCTGCGTCCAGAGCTGCAGCCTCCGCGACAAAGTAAGTATTGTCGTGAATGAGTTGGGTGTCCAGGCCAAGCACAGTGCCCAGCGCGCCCTCAATCTGCGCACGCGAGTAATCCTCCGCCTGCAGCCCCCGCACTGAAGCCTCGATCAGTAGGTGCAGAGCAGGAATATCGTCCTCGGTTGCCAGGCGAAGCGTGAAAGCGGGCGCCATTGCGCTTTTATAGCACGCGTATATTTCGGAAATGCTCCAGCGCTACAGCATTCTTCCGCTGACAATCTTGAAGGCGCGCTCATACGACCCAAGGATAAAAACATTCTTGTAGCCAATGTGCTGAAGACGCTCTTTGGCCTTCTTGCTGCGCAGTCCAGTGCGGCAGTGAACCAGAATCACGCGATTCTTGTCTCTGACCTTCTCCGGCAACAACCCCTCGAGCTCCTCCAAAGGAAAATTGAACGCCTGCGACAAATGACCGCTGCTGAATTCGTGAGGGCTGCGAACGTCCACCACGAGAGCGCCGCTCTTGACGTAGTTGGCTGCTTTCTTTTTCGAGATCTGCCCGCTGCGCCGCATCACCATGAAGGCGAGTAGGCCCACGACAGCAAATGCATAGAGAGTCCAATACGTGCCGGTCATAAAGCGTTCCCTCCCTTTCGTCGCGCGCTGGTCACGCTGAAACTGCGACGGCTTGGCCTGATTCTGCGAGTTGAGCGATGACCTGCGCCATCCCCGTTTACCGGGCAACTTGTGCGAAATCTAGTCAGTTGTTTGGGCCCGTTGTTAGGGGGAGGGTTCAAAACGCTGTTAACGAAAAACGAAATACCGCGTCGCTGCTTCACGCTTGTTTCGTTGAGGCCCAACTGCCTCGGCAGCCGATTCATTTCTCAGGGACGAGCACAGTTTACGCGGGTTTTGTAGAATCAGGAAAGAATTTTGATTGAGGAAAACTTAGATTACTATCTGGTTACTATTTTGCTACTTCCACGAGAGTGGAATAGAACGTAGCGCCCCCGCCAATGTCCGTGAGACGCTCGCTCGTGAGGCTGTTCACGTTGTTGCTGTCGTTGTGGAGTTTCGCCCAATCCAGCTGTGCCGCCACCACGCCCGCAGGCACACTGCCGTTCACATGCGCAGTCAGTCGCAGCGAGCCGCGGTCATTAAAGATGCGCACAGACTCGCCGTCAACAATGCCCCGCGCCTTCGCATCGATGGAGTGCATTTCCAGGATGTGCGCCTTGCGCGCTTCCATTTTTCGATGTCCGTCAAGGTTCGCAAAAGTGGAATTCATGTAGTTGTCCGCTTTCCGCCCCAGGAATTCGAGTGGGTATTTCTTGCTATTACCCCAGCGCGATTCAGTCGGAGGAACGAAAGCCGGCAACGGATCAAGTCCCCGCGCAGCGAGTGCTTCAGAGTAGAACTCGATGTTGCCCGAAGGCGTGGGCACCCGCCCGGACACATTCGGCATGAACGGCTGCGTTTCAGGATCGCGATGAAACGCGAGCGGAATATGTCCGTCGCGTTTCAAATCTTCGAGAGTAATGTGCTCCATCCCGGCATTGGTCGCGTGCTTGTCATTCCCCGCCGCAATGCCGAGCGCCTGCTGAATGATTTCTTCCGGCGTATCGCGGAAGCACTCTTCAGTGAAACCCATGCGTTGCGCGAGTTGGCTAAACAGCCACACGTTGGACCGTGCTTCGCCCAGCGGTGCGATCGCCTGGTTCGAGAGCTGCACGAAATAGTGGCCGTAGGCGCCCTGGATATCGGTGTGTTCGAGAAACGTGGTCGCCGGCAAAATGTAATCCGCGTAGTCCGTCGTGTCGTTGAAGAACAGGTCGTGCACCACGGTGAACAGGTCGGGGCGCAGCAAGCCACGTCGCACCGTGTTCTGATTCGGAGCGACAGCACCGGGGTTCGAGTTGTAAACGAACAGCGCCTGCACCGGAGGTCCATCCGCGGCCTGCGTCTCTGCCGATTGGCCGAGCTCCGTCAACGCCTGGCCCAGTGAGCTCATGTTCACTACGCGCGCCAGGCGCTTGAGCGGCGAAGCCAGCGCGAGCTCCGGACGCTCGACAGCTTTCTTGTTCCACTGGAATGCGCCGGACGTAGAGAGCTGCGCGCCACCACCGCGATATTTCCAAGCGCCAGTCAGTGCCGGCAGCATCACGATCGCGCGCACCGAGGCGCCGCCATTTTCACTCCGCTGCACGCCGTAGTTGAGCCGCAAAGCGGCTGGCCGCGTAGTCGCATATTCGCGAGCCAGGTGCTCCACTTCGCCCGGCGTCATGCCCGTCCACGCGGCCACGCGCTCCGGCGTGTAATCCCGCGCGCGCTCGGCCAGCGCATTAAAGCCGTGCGTCATCTCGTCAATGTAGGCGCGGTCTTCCAGGCCCTCGCGCAAAATCACGTGCATCATGCCCAACGCCAGCGCACCATCCGTGCCGGGTCGTATCGCAATGTGCCAGTCAGCGAGAGCGGCCGTGCGCGTCTTGTAGGGGTCAATGACGATCAGGCGCGCGCCGTTCCGCCGAGCCTGCTCCACCATCGGCCAGAGATGCACATTGTTGCCGTGGATATTCGCGCCCCACGCAACGATCAGCTTGGCAAGGCGAAAGTCTTCCGTCGGCGTGCCCACCTTCTTGCCGTAGACATAGTTCCACGCCGCTCCGCCCGCCTCGGAGCAGATGGTACGGTCAAGCTGGCTCGCGCCGAGACGATGAAAGAATCGCCGGTCCATCGATCCGTATCCGAGCACGCCGATCGTTCCCGCATAGCTGTACGGCAGAATCGACTCAGGGCCGTAAGTATCCGCAATTTTCTTCAGTCGCGTGCTGATCGCATCGAGGGCTTCATCCCAACTCGCGCGCTCAAAAGCTGCGTGCTCCTCGCCTCGTTTCAGCGGCCCCTTCGCCGCGCCGGCCTTGCGCTTCAGCGGATACAGAATGCGATCCGGCGCATAAACTCGATCAAGATACTTCGCGACTTTACCGCAAAGAAATCCCTGCGTGACGGGCTGCGAGGGGTCGCCCTGCACCCTGACGGCACGCCCATTGCTGTCCACCGTCACCAGCACAGCGCAGCTGTCGGGGCAGTCGTGTGAGCAGACAGTGTGCACGATACGAAAAGGGGAATTGGCTGCGGCGGCCATGCATTCATTGTAAGCTGAAGCCATATTCCAGCGGAGATGGAGGGCTTGCAATGAGACGAGCGTTTCTTTTGGTGCTGCTGTGTTTTTGCGGAGTCCTTGCAATGCGCGCACAACCGCATTCTGCGGATGAAACGGCGATCCGTGCCGCAATCGAGGCGCAGGCCGATGCATGGAACCGTGCGGACATTCCCGCGTTCATGCAGGCTTATGAAAATTCTCCTGACACCACGTTCATCGGCCTGACGCTACGCAAAGGCTTTCAGCCGATTCTCAAGCGTTACCAGGAGAACTACACCACCCGCGAACAGATGGGCACGCTCACATTCAACGATCTCGACGTGCGCCTGCTGTCCGGCGGATGTGGCAAAGCGGAAATCGCTCTGGTCACAGGAAAATTTCACCTCGAACGCGCCGCGAAAGGCGAAGCCAAAAAGGATGACGGCATTTTTTCTCTCGTCTGGCGCAAAGGGCCGCAGGGCTGGAAGATTGTCCTGGACCACACCAGCTGAGCGACCGAAACGACTGGTGCAGAGTGAAATTCCAGCGAACCGAGAAAGGTACCACCGGGATTAGGTGGGGAGCGACAGACGGCAATTAGCGCGCGCGTATAGCGGTTCTCTAGCTGCTCTATAGGAAACCAGAGGAATTGAGTGGCTTCTTCCTTAAGAAAAAGCCGCCTTTCGCGATGCCAAAGACTCCACCTGGACTGGTGAACCGCTCTAGAAGCAGGATAATTAAATGCAGCGCAATTCTGACGCGAATTTCTCCGAAGGTTAGGCCGCTTGGATTCCGTAATCGCCGAAGCGCCAATCGCAAAACAACCACAGGCGCGGGTCCCGCTGCGCGGGCTGCCTGCCGCGGCCATGGCGTTCGTGTTCGCTCTGCACGTGGCTCTGCTGGTTGTGCTGCAGCCGCACGCAATCGCGGCATCCCGCGACGCAACGGTCGCGCTGGTGTTCCTCGCGGTGACATGCGTCTGGCTGCGCGGGCAAAAAGTGCAGGCCTCCGAGCGCGCCATGCTGCGCTGGTTGGGCGCCGGGATGTTTCTGTGGGGCCTGGCGCATCTTGTAGAAACCATCATCGGGCCGCCCACCGCTGCAAGCAGCCTCGCCGTCGATGCCTCGGACCTCATCTACGTTGTCTCAGCTTTCCCCCTCCTGTTCGCACTCTCCTCCACGCGAGAAACGGAAGGGCATCGCTCCATCTTCCTCCTGAACTGCGGCCAAATGGGCCTTGCGATTCTGCTCACCTACGTTTTGCTTTTCCGCACACCCATGACGCCGCAAGCTGCATCCACCGCCATGGGCAGCATCTATGCTGTCGTGTGCGGGCTGCTGGTGCTGCTCACCGCGCTCCGCTTCCTCACCTGGACCTCTAAAGAAGAGAGGCGGGTGATCGGGTCGATTCTCGCTTTTCTCGCTGCCTATCTTCCAGTGGAGGTGGGGATGGACTACGCAACCCTGCATTGGAATCTCCATGCGGGAAACTTCTTCGATTTGCTGTGGAGCGTTCCCTTCTGCGTCGCCGGTTGCCTCGCGCTCTACCTCCCGCTGGATACAGAACCCGCCGCACTCCATGTCCAGCCAGGACGCAATCGCATGCTGGTCGGGACCCTGTCGCCCCTGCTCATGACCATCGGCGTTTTTGCACTGGCAGCTTCAGTCACGGCGCATTTCCATCTATTGGCGCTGGCTTCCATTTTTCTGCTTCTCATCGTGCAGGGCCTCGAAGCAGGCGTGCTGCAGCGGAAATACCTTACCGGACAGACGCAGTTGATGGATCGCGAGCGCGACCTGTGGGAAGCGAACGCTGCCTTGGAGAAACTGTCTCAACTGGATCCACTGACCAACATCGCGAATCGCAGACGGTTTGATCTGGCGCTGGACCAGGCAGGACGCCGCGCAGCGCGGCAAAGAAAGCCGATTTCCCTGCTGCTTATCGACTTGGATTTTTTCAAAGGCATCAATGATGTGCATGGGCACAGCTATGGCGACGTGTGCCTGGTAAGCGTCGCTCGCATGCTGGGGCTCCAAGCCAGGCGTCCTTACGATCTGCTCGCGCGCTATGGCGGTGACGAATTCTTCCTTATGCTGCCCGACACAGGCGCCAACGGCGCAGCGGCAATCGCCGACCGCATTCATGAGGCCGTCGCCAACATGAACCTCGAAAACCGCGCATCGCCCATGGGCGGCCGGTTGACGGTAAGCGTGGGCGCCGGCGTGAGCGACGCAGAGTTTCGTATTGGCGCTGCAGCCCTCGTCGACCTCGCCGATCACGCGTTGTATGAGGCAAAGCGGCGTGGGCGCAACCAGACCTGCCTGCGAACCACCGTGAGTGGCCCCGAACTCGTCAGCAGTCCCGGCAATCCACCTGCGGATAGCTGAATGTCGCGCAGGCTACACAAACTCTGAGAGCTTGAATGAAAGATGCAGTCGTGGATTTCTACGATCCGCTCGCCGAACACTACCACCTGATCTTCGAAGATTGGGACGCGTCGATCGAGCGGCAAGCCGGGATTCTGAATCCGCTCCTCGCCTCGCAGTTGCGCTCCGGACCGCTCAAGATCCTCGACTGTGCGTGCGGCATCGGAACGCAGGCTATCGGCTTTGCGAGATTCGGTCATCAAGTGGTGGGATCCGATTTGAGTCCAGCCGCGATCGCGCGGGCAAAGCGAGAAGCAGAGAAGCGCGGTCTGCGAATTTCGTTCCACGTCTCAAACATGACTTCGCTCGCCGAGATTCCCGAGTCCGACTTCGACGTTGTAGCCGCGCTCGACAATGCTCTCCCTCATCTCTCCGCTGAGCAAGTTCGCGCGGCGGTACGAGCAATGGGTTCCAAACTCAAGACCGGCGGCATGTTGATCGCGAGCATCCGCGACTACGACACACTGATCGAAAAAAGGCCCACCATCCAGGAACCGGCTTTCTACGGCAATGCCGTCCGACGCAGAATTGTTCACCAGGTCTGGGATTGGATCGCTCACGATAGATATACGCTTCACCTTTACATGACGAGCCAAACGGAGGAAGGCTGGAAGGTACACCACTTCGTCTCGGAATATCGCTGCCTGCTCCGCGCTGAACTCACTCAAGCACTCGAGTCCGCCGGCTTCAACCAGATTCGTTGGCTGATGCCGAACGAGAGCGGTTTCTACCAGCCGATTGTGGTGGCAAAAAGGAATTAGCCGCGCTGCTTGCCCGAGGCACACGTCGTGGCCATGAAATCTGCCCCTTCATGCCTCGTTTCGGCTGTGCCACGACCTCGCCATCCGGCCCACAGCAACCCGTTTGCGAGAAGAAAAAGAAGCAGACCGAGGAAGGCGGGGAGCAGGTGCAGAAAATCGAGATAGCCGACGGCGAAGTGGACGCCGATGGCGCCACCGAATCCGGCGATCCCCATCACCGCAACAACCTCAACAAAGCTTCGCGTGAGCGGTGCGCAGCGCGCCATGAATAGCAGCAGGCAGCCTATCGAACACAAGCCGCCGCCAAACCCTGCGCGATCGTGAGAGATGACAGGGATCAGCGAGTGGGAAATATGGCTCAGGGCGCGAACGTCAAGCCCAATGAATCTCAGATCGGACGGAACAAAGACCGTGGTCATGCCAAAGATCGCGATCGTGCCTCCGGCGAGAATCAGGCCCGCGGCACAAGCGCTCAACAGCCTCCTGCCCCACCGGCCAAATACACCGTCGTTCTGTCGGCTCTCCATCCATGCCACGCGAAGAGACAGTTGCGCTGGCCGCGACCTCCATAATCCCAGCAAAAAAACCGGCAAGAGAAAGAGCGTGGCGACACCGTGCCACGAATCGAGATAACCCTGGCCCAGATAAGTCAGGAACGCCAGAAATCCGATGCCGCCCGAGAACACAAGCGTCCACCATGCCCAGGCCGCATGCGTCTGCACCGGAAACGCGGCGAGCCACAGGTAGCCCGTCCCGATCGAAACCAGCGTTCCGCCATAGGCCACGCGGTCATGAAACATGAACCCCAGCAGACGAGGATTCGCGGCCCTCATCAATGCAGCCGAGTCCATACCGATAGCGTGACTATCCTGCGACAGTAATTGTCCTGAGACCGATTGGAGAATTGCGAATCCCCCGCTTAGCACCAGGGCAATCCCGGTAAGCGCGATCAGGAACCGGCCGTCGCCGAGGGCCACATCGAGCAGGCTGGGATCGTCTCTCATCGGTTGTTGCAGTATAAACACGAACTCGAGGAACATTTCTGCGCCGGTGCCCCACCCCGTCCACTGTGCCGAATCGCGACGCTGAATAATTCTCTTGCCTATGCGCGTTTCAACGGACTAATCTCATCCATCCTTCCCGATGATTTGGCTCGATGGGCATCTCCCCGACTGCCCAGTCCCGGAACACTTCTTGCTCCACGGAGGACGGTTTGAATATCCCTCGACAGGTCTCGCCGTCGACACGCGCGTCTAACGCGCCGTCACGCATGGATCGCAAATTTGGAATTGCCGCCTTCGCCGCTCTCACCGTTCTGCTCTGCTCCGGCGCAACTTCACCGACAGGATGTCCCAGTTCATCCGGCCCCATTGGCCCAAGCGAGGGCGAGGTTGTCGGTGCTGCCGTCGGCATCGGCGCTGCCATCGCCGTCGTAGTCGTAGTACTGGTAGAGGTCAACCACAGCCATCACTCGCTAAGTGGCTGCGTGCTTTCAGGGCAGAATGGACTTGAGCTTCAGACCAGCGACTCGAAAACCTACGCTCTTGCAGGCGATGCAGCAAGCATCAGGGTCGGCGATCGCGTGAAACTCAAAGGGTCGAAAGTGAAGAAGACGAAAGACTCGACCGGAGATCAGGTTTTCCGCGTGGCTTCGATGAACAAGGACTACGGACCCTGCAAGGTCAACGCAACGACTGCAGCGAATTCGACGCCATAAGCAAATCTAATTGCCGTTCCCTATTCCCTGCACCCTGGCTTCAGCTCAGCGGCGCCAGCGCGCGGCTGTCGAGATACGATGCCACTGCATCGGCAACGCCGTCGGGTTCGGCAAGCGCAACATAACCATCCGGCCGCAGCAGGTACGCCGCATTGCGGCGCAACCCTGCATGACGCGTCGCCGCGCTGTAAGGGAAAACATGCAGCGGCAACCTCCGTTCGTCGCACAAGGCCTGCATCGCGGGTTTGGCCTCGCCATACACATGCACCTGCCAATCAAGCGACTGCAGCGGCGCAAAGTTGTCGCTTCCGCTGCCGTTGGATCCGATCTTGACCCAGGGCAGGCGGTCCCCGCCGCGCACCGCGCCCGCAATGCCGCTGCTCAGGCTGCTTCCCCGGTAGTTAATCGCCGTTTGCGAAATGGTGCGGAACAAGAGCCTCCGCGTAGGCTCGAACGAAAAGAAAAGCGGAGCGAAAAGCGGCGCAAACCGCAGCCGCATCAGGCGCGCAGTCGGGCTTGAACTCGTCACCTCGGTAAATACCCGGTCCGTCGTCTCCACCAGCTTGCGTGCGAAAGCAATGCGCTCCGGTTCGTAGGATTCGAGTAACGCAGGTTTGGCGCGGCCTCGCAGCACGGCGGCCAGCTTCCACGCCAGGTTCACTGCATCGCCGATCCCGGTGTTCATGCCCTGCCCGCCCACAGGGCTATGGATGTGAGCAGCATCTCCCAACAGAAATGCACGACCCGAACGGAAGCTGCCGGCAACCCGATGATGGACACGGTAGGTCGAGAACCAGTTGACCTTCTCAACCGCAATCCGCATGCGCTCCATAATGTGCTTGCTTACGTCGTCCCAAGTGAGGTCGCCGTAAAAGTGGCTCTGCTCCTCGCGAATGGTCCCGATAAACCGTGCGCGGTTGTCGCCCTTGAGTGGAAAAACTACAAGGAAATCGCTGCGATCGAAGACAATATTCAATTCTCCGTTCAGAGCCTTGCCATCCGCTTCGACATCGGCAACATAAAAGAGATGCTCGTAAGTCCCGCCCGGAAAACCGATCCCTAGGCGCTCGCGCACAGTCGAGTGCGCACCGTCGCAACCAGCGACATAACCTACCCTGCAGAATTCCTTCGTCCCATCCGGCTTCAGGATCTGCGTGCGTACCGAGAGATCGGCATGCTGGAACCCGACCAGTTCCGTGCAGCGCTCCACGGTGACGCCAAGCTCCGTGAGGCAATCGATCAGGAAGCGCTCGTGCTCATCCTGCGGATAAATAAGCACGTAAGGAAACGGGCTCACGGAAGCGCCAAGGGCTCCGAATTCAAGATGCGCCGCGGGGCGCCCGTTCGACCAGAGATTTGCCGCCGAGGCCCATCGCCCTCGCTGGACAACCGAATCCGCGATTCCAAGCTGCGCGTAGAACTCGAGCGTCCGCGCCTGCACTCCCAAAGCGCGCGACGTTGTGCCGGGCTCCGCGGTCTTATCGAGGATGCGTACGCGAATTCCCAAGCGTGTGAGCCATAACGCCAGCACCAGACCAGTCGGACCGGCGCCAACGATAAGTACGTCGGTAGCGCATGTGGGGAAGTTGACCATACAGATTGAATTACGTATCGAAACAGGCAAGCGTTATACCAGAGCGGCCGATTCTACGATGTGACTAGAGGCGGCCCGTCCTGTGTCCTGTTCTCCGGCGAGCCCGCTGGCGTCGGTCGTCGCCCATTCCACTCCTGGCTCGGATACTCCTCACAGTATGCGCGCACAGGGACCGACCCTGCCTCAGTTGGATGTGGATTGCGCGGAGATGGTTCACAAGCTTCGACCTTCTTGCGAATCGTCGCCGCCAAGCGCCGAGCGGCACTGGATGTTTGCTTCTCGCAGCACGTGAATCAGCACCACCATGGGTGCCCCATTCGGACGCGCTCCTTTGCGTCCAGGGTGGGAGAGCACGAACCCACTCCAACCGGTGTCATCCTAGTACACTGGTCCAGTCATGAGCTGCCTTTTCTGCAAGATCATCGAGGGAAGCATCCCGTCTAATCCCGAATACAAGGACGACCGCTGCTACGCCTTCGCAGACATTCATCCCCAGGCACCAGTACATCTCCTGATTGCGCCCCGCGAGCATCTGGTTTCTCTAGTCGAGGCGGGCGAGGAACATCTCGCGCTCCTGGGCCACCTTCTGTGGGTCGCAGCAGATCTAGCCCGCAAAAAAGGCCTGGCCAAAGGCTACCGCGTGGTCATCAACACCGGCGAAGACGGCGGCCAAACGGTCGATCATCTCCACGTCCATCTACTAGGCGGCCGCCCAATGACCTGGCCCCCAGGATGAGAAAGACAGGGAGTAGGGAACAGGGAACAGGCACTAAAGGAGAGAGCGCACCTTATGGGTGCGCTCTCTCCTTTTGGCGCGAAGGTTATCGCTTCGTGCGGGACAATTGTTTCACGCCTTCCGGGCTTCCCTGCTCCCTATTCCCTGCCTTCATCCCATCGGCTGCGCGATGGATTCGTCTTCCTCTTCCAATCCGTAGCGGCGAAGCAGGTTCGGCAGGCTTTGCGAGAAAGCTGAACGCGGCATGACAGTGTCGCATCCTGCTTCCACAGCCTTCGCCTTCAGGTCGCCCTGCAAGTGGTTCAGGAAGCCGATGATCGACGTCGCCTTCTTGAACTTCGTCTTGAATTTGGGAATCAGCGCCAGTGGTTTGGCGTTCAGGTTGTTCAGGTCGAAGACAACAAGGGTGGGCCTGGCGCCGTCGGGCGTATCGATAAGGCGCGCGACCGCTACCTTGTCCCCCTTCACGAATTCAACCTTGATCCCAAGTTTCCGCGAGGTCTCCTGGATCTTGGCCTGGAAGAAAAGATCCTCGATAAAGCAGAAAATGCGCGTGGGCGCGTCTTCGCGCACCGGAGCAGGCGGGATCGCCTGGTAGACATCGGGATAATAGCTCCCGTGCCCGTTGGACGAAGTGGGAATCGTGGAAGGCGGACCGTCAGCCACGTTGCCGTTCACAATGCGATAACTGTGGTCCATCGGCCCCACAAACGTGCGCGGACCCTTTTGCCTGTCCTTGCGCCGGCCGTTGTTTGAGCCATTAATACTGTTGCCCGGCTGTGGGCCTTGACCGCCACCGCCGCCCTTCTGGAAGAATTTCTTCTTCTTCCGGCCCTGGTTCTGGCGGATGTGGGGCGGTTTCTGCTGCCCAGATTGCTGCGGCGGAGGAGGAGGCGCCTGCTGCACTTGCTGCGGTTGGGCCTGCTGCGCCTGCGGTGCGCCCGGCTGGCTGGACTTGTTCTTGCGGCGGCGCCTGCGGCGCCGATGCCCCTGCGACGGCCCGAGACCATTGGTCGGAGCCGGCCCCATTTCTGGTTGGGGCTGGGTCGGTTCTGTCGTCATGCGTGTACTTCCTGGCACATTTCTCTATTGTGCATTTGCGTTGCGGGACCCAGCCTTCCCATGGCGGGAGCTGCTTCCCTTTGCGCGCCACACGCCCTGGTCGGGGCGGGGGAATTGGTGGCGAGCAGTTCTCTTTCCCATCCGGAACCGGAAAGAACGCGGCGAAACACCCTTCGCACGCAGACTTTCATCGTTCCTGCGAAGCTATAGTCTTTTCACAGCAAGTCAGGCCCTTAGGGTACCGAAGCAGACATACTGCCAAAACAACATTCAAACAAAGCTAAAGCTGCTCCCGAGAGCCCTGCAACTCTGAAAAACGCTCCAGCCACTTGGTACGCCAAAACCCCAACAACAACTCTTTCCGGTTGTGTGGATCGGCACGCAGCCGCCAGCGCCTTCTCTGGGTAATGCCCTTTCTCTGGGCGTTCGCCGCACTCGGACTACTAAAGTCTCTGGAGGCTGGCAAAGAATCCCTTCATCCGCGGCGAGCTTTCACTTCCCTTAACGGGTGGCCCGCATCAGCCGCTTTGATAGGCAAATTCGATACTACAGCGACCCGACCCGCTGCGCAAGTCCGCGCTTCGAACGACAGTAATCAAAATGAGCAGTAACTTAAGAGCGCATTAACTTAAGGGTAGCTGCACAAAACGCCACCCCTCTCAAGGTGGCGTTTTGCGTTTCCCGTGCTGGTCACTGGCCTCCCAGCAAATCATGGCCGGTGGTTTTCCACCGCGCCTGTCGCAGACTCCCCCGGCCGGTTTTCCCTTCTTGCGGGGCCGCTCAATGGCGGATGCTCTTGCCGGATGCCTGCTTTTTTGTGGGCTCGCCGGAATCTTCCAGCAGCCGGTACATCACTGGCACCCTAACCATTAGCAATCGCCGTGCCGTTCCTATCAACTCATAGTTTCAGTTGTTTACGGAAAGCCGAGAGTCCTATTCTTCTGGAATCCAATAGCTCCATGGGCCAAAGTCTCTCAAAAATCATAGAATCCACAAGCAGGCATCCTAGCCAACCTCATCCATCATCTGGTTTGTCCTTCATTTTGGAGCAGCGCACGACTTCGCCGGTCGCAAGAGCCGCAGAATCCACCTGAGTCTCTGGACCCCGCGAATCTTCGTTCGAACATTTCCCATATGGAGGGAGCCGGGACGGAGGGAGCCGGGGGGGCTTCAGCCCCCGGACAAAGCGATTAAAGGAGAGGGCCTTTAGGCCCGGCCCACCACCATCTACCGCTGGCAATGCGGACAATAATGGGTGCTCCGCCCAGCTACAATGATGCGCTTGATCGCTGTTCCGCACACGCGGCAGGGCTCCCCCGTACGCTGATAGACGCAGTGTTCCAGCTGGAAAAATCCCCGCACTCCCTCCGCATCCACGTAATCGGAAACCGAGGACCCTCCAAGCCGAATCGCATGCTGCAAGACTTCCCGTAATGCGAGTCTCAGCCTCTCTAATTCCACGCGGGGCAGCCGTCCGGCGCTCCGTCGGGGCCTAAGACGCGCCCGAAACAGGCTCTCATCGGCGTAAATATTCCCTACCCCCGCCAACAGAGTCTGATTCAGCAATGCCGCCTTGATCGCCAGACGCCGCCCCCGGAAAAGCAACGCAAACTCATCAGGCTCTATGCGCAGCGGTTCCGCCCCAGGAGCCCCAAAACCTTCCCCATGCGCCAAATCCCGAAATTCGAGCCGTCCAAACCGCCGCGGGTCCACAAAACGCACCTCGCGGCCGCTGGCCATGGTCAGACGTGCATGAGTGTGGGCGGCAACCGGGGCATTCGGGGTCGTGACAAGCAGCCGCCCCGTCATGCCAAGGTGGACAACCCACTGCGCATCAGGTAGTTGTGCAGTCGAAGACTCCGCTATTCGTTTTCCGCTTTGCCGCCTTCCGAGATTGCAAACAATGTGCTTCCCGACGCGTTCCACTCCCAGAATGATTCGCCCTTCGAGCCCTCGCAATTGTTGGCTCGGCGGTGTTTTGAACGGCTCCCGGTGCGACCCAAACCATGCCGTGAGAATACGATCGCCGCGCACCCGCGCATCCACCCCGCGAGCGATCGTCTCCACCTCGGGAAGTTCGGGCATCTATTTAGTTTAGTCAGGCTGGCGGTTCTAGCAACATTTCCGTGCCCCGTCCTTTCCGCTTCATTCTGCGGAAAGGGTGGGAAAGCACGAGCCTCCCAAGTGTGAAATCACACGTTCAGACACTTCGGCACCGGAATATGGGAGCGCGGTGTCACTCCACATCCGCTTACTTGTGCTCGCCCACATCCCGAATCCGGCTGGCTTCAAAGCTCACGATGCGCCATACACCGCTGGCATCGCGCACATAAACGCGCGTATAGCGATAGCTTCCTGTCAGATCGCCCTCCGGCGTGGTGCCGCTCACCTCCGCCCGCGAGGTCACCAACGCTGTCGCCCCGTAGAAGCGCACCTCGCGGTCTGAGATTTCAAGCGATTTGATCTTCACGGCCCCGCTGCGCAGGTTGGCCAGGGTTTCTTCTTTGGACTGAAGCGTCCCGTTGGGAGTGATGGCCATGTAATCGTTGGCCAGCAAGGCATCCATCGCCGCCACGTTCCGGCTCAGAATCGCATCCCGCCAATGATCTTCGAGATGGTCGATCTTCTGCCGAACCTCGTGGCGCTCGCCGCGCGGCATCGCCTTCATTGGAAGGGCCACCCCAAATACCAACAGCGCTGCCAGACCGGCCACAAGGCTCCGGTTAGCAACAGGGATGGAATGGCGGCCCGATTTCCTCATCGGCGTATCGGATGGTAGACCGGAAGGATTACCCTGGTCAATTCCAGGTCGATAAAAATCCATTTCTCCGCAATTCTTGCGATTCCATCTGTTCCAAAACGGGAAAACTATGCGCCCAACAGTATTCCTCAATAAGTTGCCGCCGCTGAAATACAAGACTTTAGCTGAAATATACATAGATCGAACAACGATCTGCAGCTCTCGTGACTAAAGAAATGAGCCGGCGCTTCTTTGGACTCAATGCGCGCTCAAATGCTGCCGATAGATTGGAAGATTCCAACCCTTAGGTGGTCCGGCTTTAGGTGGTCCGGGTTCGCTAATTCCGTCTTGCCTCGCGAGCGGAAAGAAAATATCCAGCCAGGTCAGTCGAGTTGCGCGCGGCTCGTGTTCGAGGAGGGCCCATGGCATTTGCACCCGAGATGCAGGAAATCGTAGTCGATGTGTCCGTTCTCGCCCTGTTTGTCTTTCTCTTTTCCGTGATGTCCATCGCGCGCCAGGATAATCGCCTGCGTTGCTGGACCGCCGGATGGCTTTTTGTGGTCGCCCACTTTGCCGTGGAGATCTGGCTGCCCGCTCGCCATACATGGCAGGTCTTTCAGGAGTGCATAAGCGTTGACGCGCTGGCTCTCGCCGGCACATGCTTCGTCTACTCCGCAACCATCTACCGATCGAAGGGTCGCTTTCCCCGCTGGTGGGCCCTTCTGCTCATCGCGCTGACCCTTGCCTCGCTTGACCTCGCCATTTCCGGATCGGCTGTCTCCTGGATCCTTGCAAGTGTAGTCGAGATGCGTCAGACGCTGGCAATTGTTCTCATCGTACGCGGATGCAGGAATCGGTTGAAATTCGCGGCAGCGTCGTGTCTGGTGTGCCTGGCAACGGGCGCATGGATGCTGGCTGGAATCGAGCATGGCCGGCCGGAGATCGTGATTTATGCACTCCTCGGTGAAATCTACTTCGTCTCGGCAATCGATTTCCTTTCGAATGGATGGCATAATTCCCCCGCGCTGAAAGCGATGATCGGCGGTTTCGTTGCGTGGGGCGCCGTCTTCCCCGTCGGATACCTCTTGTCCGTTCTCTGGCCTCACCTCGCTATCGACCGTGAAGTCTGGAACGTTCCCAAGTTTTGCGTCGCTGTTGGGATGATTCTGGTGGTGACTGACGAGGACACGCGAGCGGTCCGCGCCCTGGGCGAGGATTACAGGTTGCTCTTCGACGAGAATCCCGAGCCGTTCTGGATTACGGAAGTTGCTACGCTGCGCTTTCTGGCCGTGAACCAGGCCGCTCTCGATCTGCACGGCTACACCCGCGAAGAGTTTTTGAAGATGAGCCTGGTCGACGTGTTGCATCCAGATATGCGCGACCTGGCGATCTCGTATGTGCGCTCTCCCGCGGTAACCCCGCAGCATCGGGCATCGCGCCATTTCCGCAAAGACGGCACCAGTTTTCCTTTGGATGTAACGGCGCAGGAAATTGTGTTCCAGGGAAAGCGCTGCCGTTTCGTGATGGCCCTCGACGTCACGGAGCGCGAACAGCTGCAGCAGCAGCTCGACCACCAAGCCGGACACGATCGTCTGACCGGGCTCCCGAATCGGATGCTGCTCCCCGACTTGTTGGCCAAGGCAGTAAAGCACGCAGTCGACTCGAAAGAAAAGCTCGCCGTGCTGTCGCTCGACATGGATCGCTTCAAGCGCGTGAACGAGGTGTACGGATTGCGCATCGGCGACGAATGCATCGAGCGCCTCGCAGGATTATTCGCGTCGCGGATGCGGTCGATGGACGTGATCGCCCGCACTGGCGGCGATGAGTTCACCATCGTGGTGACCGGGCTAAAGAGTAAAGTGACAGCGGAGCAGGCGGTGCACGATCTGATGGAGGCATTGGCGCAACCCCTCATCGTGCAAGGGTACAAAATCGATCTGCCCATGAGCATTGGCGTGGCCGTGGGTCCGGAGGACGGTGTTGACGCCCTGGCGCTGTGGCGCGGCGCTGAACTTGCGCGCGCCGAGGCAAAGGCATCTGGAGGCAGCACCGCCGCCTGGTTTTCTACCGAACTGCGCAAAGCCGCAGAAGAACAAGTGGAGCTCGAAGCTTATTTGCGGACCCGTATGGACGAGGGCGGTCTCCATCTGGCTTACCAGCCCATCTATGGACTCGATGGGACGGTTCGCAGCATGGAAGCCCTGCTGCGTTTGAATCATCCGGACTTCGGCGAGGTGAGTCCGGTCAAGTTGATTCCAATTGCTGAAGCCGCGGGCCTCATCATCCCTTTGGGCGAGTGGGTTATCGAGGAGGCCTGTCGGCAATTGCTCATCTGGAAGTCGCAAGGAGTGCCGCTCGTGCCTGTTGCGGTAAATGTCTCGGGTCTCCAAATCGTTCATGTGGATTTTGCGAGCCGCTATATGGCCACACTTGAGCGATATGCCATCGACCCGCGCCTGATGAACATTGAAGTGACGGAAACGGTGGCGATGCGCAATGTCGCAGACGTGACCGAGCAGATGAAAGCACTGTCCGTCAGGGGCATCGAGTTTTCAATCGACGATTTCGGGACCGGCCACTCATCGCTTGCGCGGTTGAGGCACCTGGGCGCTTCGATCCTGAAGATCGACAAGTCGTTCATGACCCCAGGCTGCACCGAGAATGCGCACACAATCGTGCAGGCCATCATCACGATGGCGCACACACTGGGCCACCAAGTGGTGGCTGAGGGAGTCGAATCCGAACACCAGATGGCCTGTCTGCGCGAATTGCATTGCGACCTCTTCCAGGGCTACCTGCTTTCGCGGCCCGTCTCCCCGGATCAGATTCCAGCGCTGCTCGGAACCATCCATCCGGCATTCGAAGCTAAGCCAGTGCCGAGCGAAAGCTTGCGCCTCGTTGAACGCGCCCACGCCTGACGCATCGAAGGGCTCTGCATTCACTTTTAACGAAGCATCAATCCGCACACGCATCCGTGCCCCATCCTTTCCGTTTGTTTCTGCGGAAAGGATGGGAAAGCAAAGAACCCAAACCAGCTCTCATCCCGAGCGAAGCCGAAGGACCTGCGGCTCTTTCTCTCCGCATCAATCCGCAAGAAAATGGGTGCCCCATCCTTCCGTTTGTTTCTGCGGAAAGGGTGGGAAAGCAAAGAACCCAAACCCGCTCTCATCCTGAGC